>Ga0137410_10000693_pt1 | contig 23342 bp, 19 predicted proteins | sample CZODoug1_16funga_FD_108878 | JGI IMG/M metagenome (GOLD analysis project Ga0137410, IMG submission 108878) | Vadose zone soil fungal communities from Angelo Coast Range Reserve, California, USA - CZODoug1_16fungal (Illumina Assembly) | ecosystem: Environmental > Terrestrial > Soil > Vadose zone... | reverse complement strand
TATCAAGAGCAGAAAGCACGGCAAGGACTCTCTGCTTCGGTCATCTTCGGTTTCTCGCTGTTGTTTGTATTCCTAATCCTCGCAGCCCTCTATGAAAGCTGGTCATTACCTTTTAGCGTCTTGCTAAGCACTCCGGTCGCGGTATTCGGCGCCTTTGGAGTCTTGTGGCTGCGGCGGACGGTGTTGGGTGCTCTCTATCCGGCTTACATGGTGCAGATCGAGAACGATGTCTATTCGCAGATCGGTTTAGTGATGCTGATTGGATTGGCGGCCAAGAACGCGATTCTGATCGTCGAGTTTGCCAAGGAAGAGTACGAAAAGGGCAAGCCTCTGGTGGACGCTGCGCTTGAAGGTGCCAGGCTCCGCTTGCGGCCGATCCTGATGACCTCTCTCGCGTTCATTCTCGGTTGCGTGCCGCTGTGGACAGCAACCGGCGCGGGCTCGGTAGCCCGTCAGATTATGGGCACCACGGTAATCGGTGGCATGGTGACCGCTACCGGGATTGCCATATTCATCATTCCCGCACTCTTCGTTTTGGTCGAGCGTCTGGCGATCCGTCGCGGCGGCGAAGCACCCGGCCATGCCACTGTTCCACAGCTAAGCCCGTCGGAAGGAGACTAAGGTGACAAAAATAACGGCCCAGTTGCTGGGCCTCTCGCTAACTATGCTCCTGAGTGCGGGCTGCGCTGTGGGACCGAACTATAAGCGGCCGACCGTAGACGTTCCCGGTATGTACCGTGGAACTACGCCCCAAGATACAGCGCAGACTACGACGGAATCGCTCGGAGAGCAAAAATGGTGGGAGGTCTTCCAGGACAAACAGCTGCAAGACCTGATCCGCACCGCTCTCCAGCAGAATTACGATGTTCGCATTGCGGCAACGCGAATCCTGCAAGCACAGGCGCAACTCGGTATCACGCGCGCCGACCAGCTGCCGACAATCAGCGGGGGAGCCCAGGCTGTCAATGAGCGCAATCCGCGCACAAAGAATTTTCGACAATTCGAAACAAGCGCAAATGAAGTTGATCTCTCCCTGGCCTGGGAGCTGGATTTCTGGGGGAAGTATCGCCGCGCTACCGAGTCGGCGCGGGCAAGCCTGTTAGCCACGCAGTGGGCGCGCGAAGCGATTGTCAGCACATTGGTGAGTGACGTTGCCACTGCCTACTTCCAGCTTCGTTCGCTCGACCTCCAGCTCGAAATCTCGCGGCGAACCCTGGCCTCGCGCCAGGATTCGTTGCGACTCACACAAACGCTGGCAAACGGTGGGGCTACATCCTTGCTCGATGTCCGCCAGGCGGAGCAGTTGGTGTTCACCGCGGCTGAAAGTATTCCCGATCTGGAGCGGCAAATCGAGCAGCAGGAAAATTTCCTCAGCACGCTCCTCGGCAACAACCCTGGCCCCATTGCGCGAGGAATGACTTTGACCGAGCAACCGCATGCGCCGGACGTTCCGGCGGGGCTTCCTTCGATCCTATTGGAGCGACGGCCCGACATTCGCGAAGCTGAAGCACAGTTGATCGCAGCCAACGCTCAGATTGGAGTCGCGAAAGCAGAGTACTTCCCACAAATCAACTTGACCGCGTCTGCTGGATATCAGAGCTCAGCGCTTACCAGCCTGTTTACGGGACCAGCTGGGTTGTGGAGTTTCGGAGGATCACTGGTACAACCCATTTTCACCGGTGGAAGGATTCGTTCCAACGTGAGGTTCACCGAGGCTCGCCAACAGGAGGCACTGCTGACTTATCGGCAGACCATCCAGCAAGCTTTTCGTGGGGTTTCGGACTCGCTGGTGGAGTATCGCAAGGACCGGGAATTCCGGGAGTATCAGCAGCAACTCGCGCTCTCGGCCCAAGACGCGGCGCAGCTTTCTGAGATGCGCTATCGAGGCGGGGCCGCCAGCTACCTGGAGGTGCTGACGAATGAAACCAATTACTTCGATGCCCAGCTGGGACTTGCTCAAGCTCAGTTGAATGAGCTTGCAGGTCTGGTTCGCATCTACAGAAATCTCGGTGGAGGGTGGCAATGACTCTGAGTCTCATCCATGCTGCAGGGAGCAATATGGTCTTGCAACACACAGCAGTCGAGCGTTCGGACATCTGGTCGAACCATTCTTTGTCTAGATCGAATCATCGGGACGATGTAAAGTTCATTTCTACGCAACAGGAAACGTCTCGCAGTTTCAAGGAGACATCTATGGCGAACTGATGGACGCCCTGTATCTATCCAATAAGTATGTCAGCCTGACGCCGTACGATATGTGGGTAAAGATCCGTAGTGCTATGGACTGGCTCCGACCGATCCGCGGATGCTCAACACCATAGACGCTATCCTCGAAAGCCCCAGTCACGGGGGCAATGCGCCCCGGCAGAACACATTGTACGACGTTAAAACGTGTCAGCAAGACATTGATAATAAACATGAGAGTGGTGGAGGCGGCGGGAGTCGAACTATTCAGGATATTGATAACACGTAACTTATTGATTCTTGGAACTGCTACAACGGCTAAAAAGGCACCATTGCCCGATCCATTGTACGTTTATTGTACGAAATGTTTTTCGCTCTGGAGTCCAACCGACACCACATTGCGGCCCAAGTATCGCATAGGTTCTCAGAGATGGATCGAAAAAGCACCGAGCCTCCCATGATACGGTAAGTCCCCCTGTCCTTATTCTTCGGTACGGCGGCTTGCCGTTTTCGATTACTTCCGGCTCGCCCGTCAACCCAGGACTAAGCGCGAATCGCTTCCCTAAGCCGACTTATCATTACCGATCTGGCCAACTTCCTCGAAGCCCGTTTCTGAATAGCTTCGTGTAGCCAAGCAATACGGCCAGTGACACAAGTTCGGGTACGAGTACTTCGCCACCACCGGATTTAACACGCCTGGTACGTTATCGCTGAATTCTGACCCCAACAGGAGGAGGTCTTTCCAAGAATCGGGTGGCGCTTGCTGGCATAAAGAATAAAATTGCAAGATCCTGGCTGCTTCCGCCCCACGTGCTTCAACAGGACAAGAGCAGCTCCCAATAGCGCTTCATTTGCCAGAAGTACAGCGGCGAGAACTGCCGAATAGCGTGGCCAGTCGCCTTTCTTTGTCACTCGCCAGCACCAGACTACGAGACCGGTCACTATGAGCAACGAGATGACACTGGTGATTCGGTGCGTAAATTCGACGATCGTGTGCGCTTTTGAGCTGGCCCCGATAACGGCGCCGTCGCAGAGTGGCCACCTATTGCCGCAGCCAGCACCTGAACCAGTCGCTCTTACATATGCACCCCAGAGGACGACGGCTACGTTCCAATACAACGTGGTCCATGCAAAGCGAGCAACGTGCGAGAGTTCTGCCGTCCGAGAGCGGGATCGCAGGATGGTTTTGAGCCAGAACTTCGTGTCGGTAGTGTCATGACACGCGGGCGGAGATGACACGACGTCATGTAGGAACGGAGCTCGTGGATGACGAGATCCGAAAGTCGCATGGGCGCGAGCCGCCTTGTCTACAGTCGATACTTTGCGCACGATTTTCCAGAACGCGGTTCTTCACTCTTCGGTCCACCGTGAATCGCCCGCTCCCACTCCTGACGCCAGTCGCTGCGACAGGAACCGAGACATCGAAATTCCATCATGCTTGCTCCGCAGAGCGGACAGACCAAGTTACGTATCGTCGAGATCAAGCTCATGCTGTTGGTTCCAACTTCGACAAACGAAGCCATAACGGTCTCTCCCTTTGTTGCGGCGGTCTTCACCGCCGAATGCATAGAACCCTAGCGTGGGGCCGCAGGCGCGTTTTCGGGGGGGCGCCAGGTGGACAGGGGCTGCGGCCCCGCGCTTCGGATTCACACGTAAGTGCAACTCAGTTGCCAAATGCTTTGCTGGGCAGGTGTCGGCTTCGCACACCGTTCATCCAGTCAGCATGAAGGAGATCGGGTAGTGGTCCGATGCGTTGACCCTGCCGTGTACGTGGCCAGAACTCGCCCGCAGTGGACCGCGAACGAACGCCCAGTCAATCCGGCGCCCCCTTTCGAAAAGGCTGCGCGCGGGAGTGGTTGGAGCGTGCACGGCGTCCGCAGCATCTTGAAATCCAGCCCTCGCGATGGCGACGGCCACCGCATCTTTCGAAGCGTCCAAGTTGAGGTCACCTGCAACAACAACGGGCCGGTCTGCGTTGCAGCGGGCCGTATGCGACAAGACCTCGGCTAGCTGTGCTGCGCGCAGCTCATCGTTGCCACGGCTTTCCAAATGAAGGTTGTAAGTTATGATCTTTTTTCCAGCAACATTAATTTCCGCTACCAGTGCGATCCTCCCTCCGAGTCGCTCCTGAAAAGGCTCGATCCTCGGCAGAAACCAGTGGGGCTGCCAGAAGTGTGACTGTCGAGAGAATCGGATCAGGCGCGGCTTCGAAATAGGCCACTTCGAGAGGGTTGCCTGGCCGTGGTACGCCGGAGAGTCCTTGGATCCCTGGACTAACTCCTGAAACTCGCGTCCAAACACATAGTTCATTTCCAGCTTGCGAGCGATCGTCTCGGCAATATTCAGGTGGTGCGTGCGTCGCGCGTTGAGATCCACCTCCTGCAAGATCACAATGTCAGCGTTCACGCTATCGAGAAAGTTCATGACACCTTGCAACTGCTGGCCTCTGTTGATGTTCCAATTCACAATCCGCATCGACTTCGGAGCCGATACGATCCACCGGCGTGACGCGAAGTTACCGGTAATGATGTCGTGCATTTCCATATCTCCCCTGTGGCCGTTACAGCACGCGCTAGACACGCATTCTGGAGTTCGCCCTAACCGAGGGAGGTGGAGCTTTGCAGCGCTGTCGTTCGAGGCGGAGTGAAAGCAAGATAAGAATGCGGAGTGAAAGCAAGATAAGAATAAAGAGCGACGATCCAAACAATGTTCGCACCCACCGTCGCGGCAATCAAGAGGCAGTTCATGACGCCGAAGAGGGCAAAAAACAAAATGACATAAGGCAAGAAGCAGCGCCGGATGATGAACTCCGTATGCCTCCCGAGATACAGGAGCGGATTTGAACTCCGGCTGTCCGCTCTTTTGTGCCACTCCAGCAGATACCGTTCTGGCCGCTCGCGGGTCAGTTGGTGACGTTGGAGTCCGGTCATGAGAGCGCTGGCGATCACGCCGAGAAGCAACAGACCGCCCCATACCAGATAGCTCCGATTGCCTGAACTTCTCACCAGTCCGATCGTCAAGCCAGAGAAGGTGAACAAATAGTAAAGATTGTCGCAAACCGTCTCGAGCCAGCACCCGAAGGCGGATTCCTGCAATTTCAGCCGGGCAACCTCACCGTCGCATCCATCGAGTACGCTCGAAAACCAGGACAGGACTGCCCCTGTCAACATGTTCCAATATCCGCCAAGAGCAAGGAAGACACCCGCGGTGAGGCTCACGCCGAGAGTAAATAGGCTGACCATGTTAGGAGTAATCGGATACGGAATGATCCGGCGGCTAATCGGTATGGAGATTTTACGGTTTGCTCTGGCGAAAATGCCGTCAGTAGGCTTCACGAGCCAGCCATCTAACTTCCGTTCAGCCAGCCGACGTTGCTGCTCGTTGAGAACGCGTTGCCATTGCTCGTCCGCAACGTCCTCGCTCTGCACCGCGTGTGCCTTACTTATCCAGTGCTCAATGTCTTCGAGGGATCCCGCAGTGATGGGGTTGTGGATTGCGAGGTCGACCGACGCCTCCCAAGACAGCGAGCACAGGCCGACCACGTCACTGCCGGTCGCGAGTGTTAAGGCGTCCGCTCCTCCATCCCACTCTGCGGCTCGCTTATGCAATGATGGATGGTAGACCCTGTCTCCAGCGATCAGAACAATATGTCCATCAATCTCGGAAGCGAGCTGCCCGATCAGGGTCGGAACAGAATCCTCCCCGGAAGTTACCCCACTCCACTCAACATGATTGGGCACACGCCCGGTCTTCAGCAGTTCTTGCCGTACCTGTAAACCCTTCACACGATCAATAACAACTACGATTCGGGCAGCGCCGGCCTTTGCTGCTCCTAGGATGCTTCGAAGCAAAATCGGTACGGAGCCGACTTTGGGCAGCGAAGAGCCGAAGCCCGGGTCCTTGGCAAGAACAACGGCCAGGTGAGAGGGGCGGCGCTGCGATGCAAAAGTGCTCTGAAGTTCTTTTGAAGAAATCTGTTCCGTTGCAATCCTCATAGTGTCCTCGTTAGTTTCATTGATTTTTTCTCGCTTTGTACGGTTCGACAAGATGATCAGGCAGAGAATACCCACACCAGTCCAGAATAGAGCGCGCAGTCGACGAGCAAAAGCCAGCGTCAAACCCGCGGCGGCTGTGAGGCCGAACATTTTCGCAATAAGCATGGTCCCGCCCTCATAGGTTCCGATATTCCCTGGATTGAATGTGCCAGCAATGTTGACCAATTTGGTCAAGGCCTCAATCGCAAGTGCGCCGAACAAGGTGAGTTTGGTGCCCATAAGCCACACAATCAAATAGACCTCGACGATCGCGGCGGCGTGGCATGCAAGGTTCAGCAGGAGGCTTGCCCAAAACGCTTTGGGCGTACGGTGATAGAAGTCGAGAAGAATCTCCTCGACCGAGTGAATCAGTGCGCGCTTACAGTCGATCAACGGTTTAAGGTAGCGAATCCGACCTAAGACCTCACCAGTTCGTGAAAACAGCGGCCAGCGGTTTCTGATGGCAATCGCACTGAGAAGAACAAAGCCCAGAAGAAGGCACGCAAAGACAGTTGCATAGAGAATGAGCTCATGAGGCAGGGGCAACACCAGTAGGACCGCCGAGAGCCCGAGGAAGCTAACGACGGCAGCGCTGAGGACGAAGAACGCACGGTCAATCGTCACCGACGCAATACCATTTGAGAGCGGAATTGCCGGACCCAGCAGCGACACGCGCAGACCTTCGCCGAACAACTGTGCGAGGCCGCCAAACTGTCCGACCGCCTCAGAGCTGAGCCGCAACCCAAGCATGCGCGGGAACGAAACCTGATACTTCCCATCGAGCAGGGTTAGCCGCCAAGCCCAAGTCTTAAGAATGTGGGCGACCCCACCCCAGGCGACTACTAACGCCAGTCCCCAACCCAAAGCGACCATACTGGCAAGGAGCTTGGCGGGACCAGCCCGGTGTATCAGATGGAGGACAAGCAGAATGCCAAGGACGGCTCCGAGCATGCGGAAAGCGAGTCGGGCTCTTGCGACCCTAATCCTAGACACGGGCCACGCTCTCGTGACTCGGTTGGTGGTGGACATACGGGTCAAACACGGCTTCGGCGTGCGCCAGTGCTTCCGGCGTGTCCAGGTCCTGCCATCGTTCCTGCCCGATCTCAAGGGCGCGCAAGCGTCCTTCCGCAATCAGTTGCCGCATGCCGTCGGAAAGAGAGCAATTGCCATCCTTGGCTACGAATTCGAGCCGGTCAAACAAAGTCGGACTACAAAGGAACATCCCAGTATCCAAGGCGTCGTAGTGAGCGATCTCCTTGCCAATATCCACAATCCGGTCGCCGTTTCTGAGGACTTTGGTGGCATCGTCCAGATCAAAAACGCGATCGATGTTTGGATCTACCGCGAGAATGACTTCGCCAGACCCGAGTGGTTGTCGTATTAGTGACTCAGCCGTGGCGGGCTCAAAGAGATGATCCGCCATGAGCAGCAGGAAATTCTCGTGGATTACGATTCTCGCTTTCAGGGCGGAGATGCCGTTAGCTTTGTCGTAGTCCGGATTCTCCACAAATGTCACAGATACCCCGAGGGACCGGCCTTCAAACCAGTTGCGGATCAAGTCCGAGCGATATCCCACGACAATCACGAACTGCTCGATGCCCGCTCGCTGCGCGCGTTGGACGATGTGCTCGATGATCGGTTTGCCGCGAAACTCAACCAAAGGTTTGGGAAGAGCACCGGAGATCGTCCTGATTCGCGTCCCGTTACCGGCAGCGAGAATGAGACATTGGTTTACTTTTTTCATAGGACACCTTCACATGGAACATCGAGAGACCTGCGCGGTCCTCGAACTAAAATCCGAACACTAATTTTCCCCGGAGAGTACGGACAGCGCTGTTAAAGAAGTCACCGAACCGGTCGCTGTCCAGGTCGTTTTGAACGTCCCGCGGATTGGCGTGGTTGAACAGGTTGAACATGCTGAACCCGACCCTTACGCTGCGCTCCTTGCCGTGGAACGGCACTCTGAATTCCCTCAGCACCTGAAGGTCGAACGAATCAAACCGTGGGAATCGCTTATCGTTTCTTGGGCCGACAAACTCGCGCGCTTCGTTCACCAATGAGTAGGGGAACCCAGTGTGAATATCCAGGACCGGCATTAGCGTCACCTTCCACGGGGCGCTGAACTCACCCCATGCCAGGAAGCGATTCGGTGCATCGAAGGCCAGCGGGCCTCGAGCATTCGCACGGATCACCGCCTGCGGGGTGTTTCCGAAAACCTGATTGAAGTCGTTGAGATCGCCCGTGGCCTTCGACCTCACGTAGGAGGCGTTCAGCGTGTGACGTCCTATCTGATAACGACCGGTAATTTGAAACTCGCGATAGAAATCTCGTCCGTTGTTAGCCAGCGACAAGAAGTTGCCGTTTGCCGTAGTTTCAGGGTTGAGGACCAGATCATGGACGGTGTTCCTTTGTTGGTAGGCAACCCGAACCAGCAGTTTCTCGATCACCTGACGGTCCAGTTCAACGTTCCAGGTTTCGCTGCGTGGATTATTCAATCCGTCGGTGATGACGTTGGAATACGGAAGGGAAGAAGCCACTTCTCCTGTTGCATCGAAAGTTACAAGCGTGCGATCAGGGAATAGCGGGAACGCGCGAGCATTCAATGGAACGCGATCGTAAAACAATCCACCGCCAGCCTTCAGCAGAGTGCGGCGATCCTTCGTCAGTGCCAGCGTCAAGCCCATGCGGGGCGCGGCGTTGATCGAATCGGTGATCGAGTCACTATCAAAGCGCAAGCCGAGGCTGACCGTGAGACGAGGCCCCACCGCCCATTGATCTCCGCCAAACCATGCGAACTCGTTTTGGTGGACGACAAAGGTGGTCGGCGCACCGAATTCAATTCGCTGAAGTGTCGTTCCTGCCACACCAACAATGTCCACGGGGAGGAACTGCTGGCGGCCGTCGTAAGAGCTATGGGAGAAATCGAAGCCAACCTTCAGCTGATGGTCACCGTAAAAATGCTTCGGGCTGGACTGGTAGATCTCCTGCCATTGCACGCGATCCGTGTCGCGATTTTGGCGGTTGAAGAATCCGCCCTCCGTCGTCTCGACCAACAAACGGTAGGGATCTTGACTGTTTGGGAGAGTGTCCGCGTCGAACTCTTCGTATGCAAACCGCGAGGAAAGCAGGGCGCCTGATTTCCGAACGAAGCTGTGTTGAGCGGAAATCTGATATCCGCGCTGATGTAAGTCTGCGGTTGAAGGCTGCGGAGTGAAGGTATTCAACCCTAGGTAGTCAAACTTTTGTGGGAAGACAGCAACGGACAGGGTTGCACTCTGTCTGTCACTAATCTTCAAATCAAATTGGCTGAAGGAATCGAGGCTTTCGAGATTGGTGTCACGTTGCAGAGGAGGGAGACTCTCGACAGGCGTACGAACGAAGCGGTACTCCAAAGACTGCGTGAACGCGAGCCGATCCTTTATTAGCGGACCGGTGATGGTGGCGCGCGGAGTAAAAGCTCCGATTCCGACAATGGATCCATCGCGGTCTCTGGCACGCGGAACCAGGTTTTGGATGGAGAAGTGAAATTTGTCGAAGTTACTGGTACGGGTTTCAACGCTCGAGACCGCTCCAGTGAACTTTCCATACTCGGGATCATAGGGATTAGCAATCACCTGAACCGAAGAGACCACATCAATTGGAAGGTTGATCGCCTGGCCGCCGGTCGCCGGATCGGTGACGTTGGCAGAATTCACCAGCCAGCCGGCCTGCGTGGCCTGGGCGCCCTTGATATTGATTCGGCCGTCCGGCCCACGAACCACACCTGGGACCAGTGGAAGCAGGCTCTCGATCTTCTCTTCCTGGTTAGGGGCTTTCTCCACGACTGACAGGCTGATGGTGTTGTTCTGAGCGGACTCTTCGGCTAGTGCTGCGTCACTTGTAGTGACGTTGACAGTGCTGGTGACTGCTGCCACATTCAGTTCGACTGGGACGCTGGAAGATGTGCCGGACCTGACTTCCACCGCGAGTGCCGAAAACAAGCCGGGAGCATTCGCTTCGATCTGATAAGTGCCCGGGGGAAGGCCATCGACAGCGAATGCTCCCCTTGCGTCCGACTCGGTCTCCTTGGTTATGGGCCCGTGAAGGACGATGAGTACGCCGGGCAAAACGGCAGGTTCGCCGTTGGTGCCCTTCGTGAATACGTCACCTCTGATCGATCCAGATGCAGAGGAACCGCTCTGAGCAAAAGCAGGGAGCACGAACAGCAGGATCGATACAACATAAGCAACCCAGTCCCGCATCCCTGCATCTCCTCGTCACATGTAATGCAATACGGCGTCCAAACATGAGGCATGGGACGGGAATTGTTCCAACACATTGAGGAGACTAGATGTCGGATGTTTGAGCCCACAGTTGCGGCAGAGCGCAATGTGTCATTTGGGCGAGATGGACTTGACGCGTCAAGGGCTTGCCACATTTTGCGAGGGGAAATGTACGCAGGAGTGTTGCAGGAGTCCTTGTTGGCGCCAACTAGTTGGTCTGACTGACCGCAGTTTCCCTGACGGTGGACCGTGCATTTGTGCTCTGGCCTGCGTTCACGACATAGTTTCGATGTTCGATCTTCAGCATTTTCTTCCCGTAGAGCCGTACCTGAACAAGCGTCTGGTCCTTTTCTGGGAGCCAGAAGCCGTCAATTTTCTGGTACTGCCGCACAAAGTCTGCGTGCTGGATCCAGAAAGAGAGTTTCTTCGCAGGGTGTCCTTCGATACGCACCACGGAGTAGTCGTTCACATCAATCCAGACTTTACCTTCAAACAAATACTTGTCTTTCCGCTTGGGTACAGCTTCGGCGACGAAACAGCGGTACGGACCTAGCTGCTGCTCGCCCAACAGATTCAAGGAATAGTTCTCGGTGGAAATGGCGCTGTCATGATGCTCTTTGCCGGCGGCAGCTTCGATCTCGCTATTAATCAACGGATTCAGTGCCATTTGCCGGACCAATCCCGAGCCAGACTCGGAGGTGACCGTAAAAGTCTTTCTGTCGGGTGAAAGAAATTCCATTCGTCCGACTTCCTCGGCATGCACCTTTTCCTTTAGATCAACGACCTGATAAGTTCTCAGGACAGTGTAGTCGTGCAGAGCCGCCTTGCGCTCCTCGTTATGGACGACGAGGTCGGCAAACACTTGACTTTCTGTGACTCCCGTCCTCAAAGGCTCGACGGTCATTTCGAGGCTCGCTAGACCCTCGCCGCGAGCCTGAGCCTTCGCCTCTACCGCGAACATGGCTACCGCAACTACCGTGGCTGCTCCCAACGAAAGTGCGAGTTTGCTGTGAGATGTCGCTCTATCGTTTCGCCTCATGTCTACTTCTCCGTCTCTAATCTTCGATTCGACCGCAGGCCAGCGAGATATCTCTTGCGAGATCTCAAGTGACTACTCTGCGACTCGCGAAACTGATTTGGAGTGTTTAAGGTTCGCGGCAGGTTTCTGGCTCTTTATCGGTACTGCAAATGATCGACCTACAATGTCGTTGTACGTAATTGTGTTTTTCCCGACGAGCACCAGCAGATCACGCCCCGCAGCATACTTCACCGGGTCCTCGCCGGATGCTGGGGTATACAACACCATGTAAATGGTGTCGCCTACTTTGACGGAAACGTCATAGCTCGCGGCCTCAGAGGTTCCACTTGCGGCAGCCTGATGAGCCTTAACCTCAGTAATCGTGCCCACTTGATACTTCGAAGTGGACTGGCCAAAGGCCGGAAATATCGTCAAACAGATCAGAAACAGACCCACCATCCTTAGCATAATTGCTCCTCTGTCTGCCTCCCTATGTTTTCCTCGTGACTCAGAGTTGGCCAGTGCCTATCGCGGTTTGTTGCCCGGAACCTGGCCAGGATGATTGCTTGATCGTTTTCGCGATGTTGCGGGCCAGATTGTGAGTAGCCCGCAAGTTGCTGCCGAAGAAACGAACATTGCCGTTCACGGTACGCTCAAGAACGACTTCACGCTCGCGTGTGAGGAGTTGACTCCGCACAGTTAGCTTCGTGGCGCCGCTCACGGTGGTCACAGCACGACGCGTTTCACTGCCCGGCGTGTACTTCTCTACAGTTGTCTTGAGCAACAGCAAGTGAGGAGTTTCGCCGGCCTTGAGATCGCCGTCGCGGAACACCTGCTGGAATTGTTTTGTCTTTTGCAATTCCTCCACGAGATTCTCGTAAACCGCGATTTGGAACGAATAGGCGAGGTCCAGCTTCCCAGGGTCAACTTGCTCGACTTGAACGCTCCAGCGTATGGCGGAAGCCCCGTTGCCGCCAGAGGATTTCGTAGCCGCAGTCTGGCCGTGCAGCCGACCAGGAAGTGCAAGGATGATTGCCACCAAAGCAACCCCGCAAGAAATCGATAAATTGCATTTACTCGTTTTCATGTTTGGCCTCCGCAGAGTTCTCTTTCGTTGATTCATTTTGGCTGGAGCTGATAGTTACGCCTTGACCTATCAGTTCATTCTTTAGAAGCTCGCCCTGTCCTTTTGTTAGCTGGAAGATCGCGCCATGAATTCCCCCATCAGCATCCACATATTCAAGACTCAGGGTGTCGTACTTCTTGTGGGCAAAAAGACTGACGACTCGGCCACCGCCGAACGGGACCGCAGCCTTGCCCAAAGTCATCGGCAAACCACCGACCTGCTTGCTTTCGGCGCCTAGAAAAACATCCCGAATAGACCCGATCTTTACTTGTGCGCCAAGCTTCCCGTTCTGTTGAAATTGCAGCGAATCGTCTTGAACGGACAACGTCCCGGTGCTGTTATTCCTCGCGTTCGCGAATCCCAGCAGATGCGTCGCCCGAGTGCTGAATGGTGCGCTCGTGACCCCTTGCTGACTTATTTTCTGCGCTGGCGCAGTCAGGCTGCACCAAACCAGGACAGTCGAGAGCCACAAAGCGTGGCGTAGGCCTAGGTGATAAGTCTTGCTATGGCTGCATGAAACAACGAAACGATCCATTTGTTCTCCGATTCGCAGCTTGACATCAACCGAGAGCTGCTGTGTCTGTTGCATTTCCTCCAGCAATTCCGCTGCCGCGATCCCGATCGTCTTCTGCCCTGAGCTGTCCCGCGCACAAGCGATATTCTTAAGAACAGCAATGCCTCGCGAAAAGCTTGGTGAACTCTTCAGCATGCAAGATTCCAATCGAGCGACATCGTTTATCCCTCAACCGTAGCAGGTCTCGAATTGTCGCCGCGGGCATTGGCCGCTGCTGAGCGAGAATTCCGAGAAGACCAACTTGCCGGGCGGAGTCCAGTGGCACATGGTGTCAAGTGTCACGTGACATGGCACGTTATGGAGATGCAGCGGGCCATCGGTTTGTGTAAAAGAAGAAAACAATTTGTGCCGATTGCGAGCAGGATTCGGCGATTTGCATTCATTGGCTTACCTTGTCGTGAGTGGAACTGCAGTTGCTCCAACTGAGTCATGCGAACTCCCGCGCTTCGAGATCCCTTGACACTCAAGGAGCAAACTTAATGTCCACTTCGCCAGTGTCCTCCGGGTCTGCGGCACCAGCACCGAAACCGGTGCCTCCCAAAATCGATACCGATCAGGCAGTTTCTCGTCGAGGTGCCCGTTGGCGGAATTACGCAACGCCAATTCTCGTGGTGATTCTCGCTTTGGCCGTTGTGCTCACCATCACGCGTAACTGGAATGCGTGGGAAGGCGGCAAGGTCGAACAGGTTACAGATGATGCTTACGTTCGCGGCGACCTGACTCCGCTCAGCACCAAGGTGTCAGCCATCGTGCGCGTGGTGGATGTGACCGACTACCAACAGGTCCACAAGGGCGACCTCCTTGTCGAGTTGCAGGACGATGACTATCGGGCCCAGGTTGATCAAGCCAATGCCGCAGTTGCGGCTGCGCGTGCGGGCATCGAGGAAAATCTTCGCCAGCGGCAGTTGCAGGATGCGCGCATCGCTAAAGCAGTGGCCGGTATCGATCAGGCAAAGGCGCAGATTGCGGCAGCCGAGGCTGGCAAGGAAGCTGTACAGGCTGAGTTGACCCGTGCTCGTTCTGAACGTAAACGCCAGGAAGGTCTATATCAGAGTCATTCGACTACTCAGCAGACCCTCGAGGCCGCCGTCGCTGCGGAAGGAAACGTGTCCGGCCAGTTTGCCAGCCGGGATGCTGATCTCAATCAAGCCCGGACCATTCTGCAGAGCAGTGAACTCGGTGCCGAAGCCGAGCGCCGAAGCAAAGCCGTCCTCGAATCGCACGGGATCCAACTTCAGGCCGATCTGCGCGCGAAGCAGGCGAACCTTGCGGCAGCCTCGGTGAACATTGGTTACACGAAAATCTACGCTCCGGGCGACGGCACCGTGGGCGAACGACAAGTGCGGCCCGGACAACTTGTCTCTCCCGGCACGCAGGTGATCTCGTTCGTTGCTCTCACAAAATGGGTGCAGGCGAACTTCCGGGAAACGCAGTTGACCAACGTAAAGGTCGGTGATCCTGCCGAACTTCGGATTGACCAATATCCAGGGCAAATCATTCGTGGCAAGGTGGTCGAGATCGCACCCGCCAGCGGATCACAATTCGCTCTGTTGCCTCCTGACAACGCCACTGGCAACTTCACGAAGGTCGTGCAGCGTATTCCGGTCAAGATCGCGCTGGATGATTCAACCTTCGCGACGACACTGCGTCCCGGAATTTCGGTGACTGCAACTGTCCGCACGAGACCGTGAGCGAGAACATATGGCACCTTCGAGCATCACATTCCGCCCGTCTCCCATAGAAATTGCGCGCACGGCTGCCGCAGCGATGCCTGCGGAGGTTTCGACCAAGCCGCTGTTGGGGATTCTGGGCGTAGTTACAGGCGCGGGAGTTGTCACGCTTACCAGTCGCATGATCTCCCTTGGCTTGCCCGATTTCAGGGGGCTCCATGGATTTGGGTACGACGAGAGCGCGTGGATCGGCACTGCCTTCGACATCGGCCTGATGTTTATCGGCCCGTTCACCGTGTATCTCGGCGGTCTGATGGGACCGCGGCGCATCTTGCTCACAGCCGCCGCGCTCTTCACCGTACTGTTTATCTTCCTGCCGTTTGTGCACAGTTACAGCCTGGCGATTGCAATGGTACTTCTGGGTGGACTGACGTCTGGCATGTTCTATCCACTTACGCTCACGTTCGCGCTTCGCAACATTCCCCTCCGATACCTTCCGTTCACGCTTGCCTTGTACGCAACCTTCGTGGACGGTGCGGTGAACATTGCGCCTTCGCTGTACGGCTGGTACCGAGACCATCTCTCTTCGAATTGGATGTTTTGGAATTCGGCGCTCCTCACGCCCGTGATGATGATTTGTATTTATTACGGGATACCTAAGGCCGCCTCGGCGAAGAAATCGGGGAACGCGCCGAGCTTCGCAGGATTTCTGTACGCAAGCGCGGGCCTCGCTATGTTGCTGGCAGCCTGCGAACAAGGTGAAAGGCTCGACTGGTGGCGCTCCGGAGTATTCAACGGATTGTTCGCCGGCGGGACGTTCTTCCTGCTGTGCGCGCTGGTTCGGAGACTACGCGGTCCCAATGCTCTAGTGGCACTGCCTTATCTCCTGAAGTGGAACACCGTACTGTTGGGTAGCCTGCTCTTCGGGTTCCGCTTCACCCTTTGCACAACCATTATTCTGGTCCCGCAGGCTCTGACCCTCCGCGGGTTCGAACCCGACCAGATTGGACCTGCGATCCTCTGGAGTGCTATCCCACTCATTCCCCTCGCGTTCACGGCTGCGCTGCTTCTGCTGCGCAAATTTGATCCCCGTCTCCTCCTGGCCATCGGCCTTGCTTGTACTGCCTATGCGGCATGGTTGAATTCTCAGTACAGCAGCACATGGGCAGCCGAGAACTTTTATCGCACCGAATTGCTCACCGGCGTCGGACAGGCCTTTGCTTTCATCGGCCTTGTCGGCTGCATTGTGCTGCAAGCAATCTTCGCCGGAGCTTTGGCAAAACCTGAGTGGGTACTGACCTTTTCGGCTTTCTTTCACACCATCCGCATCTTTGGCGGTACCGCAGGCGCGATCTACATGGGCCATTTCATAGCTCAGAGGGAGAAGCTTCACTCGAACCTCTTGGGACTCCACGTTAGCGCCGGCAACTGGATCACTGATCAGAACGTTCACGCCATGACCGCAGGTCTCTCCGCCAAATCGTCCGGTATGGCCGCCGCAGGAGCGCGCGCCATCGATCTGATTGCAGCCCGACTGCGTCTGCAGGCGTACAGTTTGAGCATTCTTGACGGGTTCCTACTGATCGCCTGGAGTTGCGCATGCGCACTGATCTTTGTCGCTCTGTTACGACGATCGCCCCTGGACTATGGCGACCTGAGCACGCAACAGCAGATACCAGCCTCCACGAAGGAGCCCAATTAATGAAACGAAACGCCGCACTCATTCTACTAATGGTGCTACCAATAGCGATCGCCTTCTCGCCCTGCCTTGCGTGGGCCGAGCAAGGCAATACGCCAGCGGCCCGCCACATGACATTGCAGGAAGCCGTTCAATTGGCGATGAAGCACAACCATGACATCCGCATTGCGGGCTACACGATTGAGGAGAAGCAACAAGCGAAGGCGGTCGCGAAGAGTTCGTATTTTCCGTCGATACGGAATGACAGCAGCTTTCTGCACGTGACAGATACTGAGTTGATTCAGATTAAGGCCGGTAGCCTCGGTGTCGCCGGGGGAACGTCGATTCCACCTGCGGACGCGATCATCAACCAGGGCGGCAAGACCTTTACAACCAGCGGAACACAGATCACTCAACCCTTGACCACGCTCCTGAAAATTAAGCAGGCGAATGATCTGGCTCAAGCCGAGGTAAGAGCCTCGCGAGCGAAGGCACAGCTTACCGGAAACGACATAGCGCTTGCGGTCCATCAGGTGTATTACAGGATACTGATTGCTCACGCGCACCGTAGCGCCACCGAGGCGAGACTAAAGGCTTCCGAGGATCTTCAGAGCGAGCGTGTCGAGCAGGTGAAGTTCGGCAGCACGTTGGAACAAGACTTGATCGACAGCCGCGCGCAATTCTTGCAGGCCAAGCAAGAACTGCTGACCACGGATCTTCAATTGTCAGACCTCAACCTGAAGTTGAATGACCTGATAGGCCTGCCTCTGAACACTGTCCTCGATCTTGATCCGGCAGTTGCCGAATTTCAGCCGCCCTGCGTGCGAGAGGAATGCGTCAGGGCCGCAACCGAGTCACATCCGGAAATCCTTGTAGCCCGTGCCGAAATGGAGAAAGCGCAGGCTGCAGTCCGTTTGGCCAAAACAGATATGTGGGTTCCTGATGTTGAGGCTTTTGCCCGCTACAGCTACGCGAACAATGTCCCTTTCCTGGCGCGTAACTTTGGCACTTTCGGTATTCACTTCGGCTTTGACGTGTTCGACGGCGGGCGCAAGAAGGCCTCGATGCGTGAACGTGGAGCCCAACTGGCTGAGGCGAAGGAGAACCTTGCGAAGCTGACGGATGAGGTCGAACTAGCGGTCGAAACTGCGTACAACAAGCTTGACCGGACGCAGCAGATGTTGAAGGTTTCCGAAGAAATCGTTGCTCTGCGCGACGAGTCTAACCGCGTAATGCAACAGAAACTGTTGCAAGGTGCAGCCCTGAATTCGCAGGCGTCTAACACAAGTGCCCAACAATATGACGCTAAGGCCCTCCTGCTGGGGTCACAGCTGGACTTCTTGCAAGCCAACGACGAACTCCTAAATGCGATTGGCCGCACACCCGAATAACCTTTTTTCTCAGAAGTTGTCTGGGGCTCTTAATTCTTTACGTGCGCAGATTGAAGATCCTGCGCACCGTCGCGAGAACAAAGACAGCCTGATTGTATGCGCTCGCGTTTTCTAGCATTGCCATCGGCGTCTGCAGCACCCTTTCGATGAGGGCGTGACTAAGCGAATCGATAGCGTTCTCTTGGTCGGGATTCAAATTGCCGAGGCGTCCGCGTACACGTTGAATTTCACCGCGGCGCATGGCCTCAAAACGCTCCCGTAGCGAAGCAAGTGTCGCTGAGATCTCGGATTCAGAAACTTGAGAACCTGTTGTGTCGATGCTACTCATACCTTGACTCCTTGATGTATGGGGAAGCACCCCGGCCACCAAACCGACCGGCTCTGCAATCGACGCGGACTGAGTGCTGCAGCAGGAACTGCTGATAGGGACCGTGCTGACATTTGCAGCCGGGTACGGCAGCCGCTGTCAAAGGCGTGACACTCTGTCACCCGGAAGCAGAAACCCTCTTCGGAGGAGATCGGCCAAGTTATCTATTTGTTTACGCTCGCAGAGCACTTTGGCTGCAAAGGTGATGGAGATGAAATTGCATCGACTGAGAGATGTGAGGAACGATTACGGCTTACTGAAACAGCATGGATAAGAGCGCACAGGAGCGCGGCATCCGTAGGGTGGCATCCACTCACATGCCTACGGTTTTTGGCGTCTTCGAGTTGATCGGCTTTGAACGAGCAGGCTTTGAACGAGCAAACATGGCCAAACGAGAACGTGAAACTGCCTTGGTGATGAAGCGTGGCGACCTCCAAGACGGAGCACCTTTGCTGCGCATTCATTCGCAGTGCCTCACCGGCGAAGTGCTTGGATCTTTGCGCTGTGATTGCCGGGGTCAGTTGGAAGTCGCGATGTCCACTATTTCGGAAGAAGGATCCGGTCTAGTCATCTACTTACACCAGGAGGGCCGTGGCATCGGGTTAATGGCGAAGCTACAAGCCTACGCCTTGCAGGACCGGGGTCTCGATACGATCGAAGCGAACGAAGCTCTGGGTTTTGAAGCCGACTGCCGTGATTTCAGTCTGGCCGTGGCTGTCTTGCAGGAACTTAAGGTCCGGCAAGTCCGCCTGATGACAAACAATCCGCAAAAAAGTGAAGCACTGACAAAGGGTGGAATCGATGTCATCGAGCTGATCGCCTGCGAAGCACCGCCAAGCCCTTATGCATTGTCGTACCTGAGGACCAAGAAGAAAAAGATGGGGCATTCGCTCACGAGCATGTGAACGATTGTAGAAATTGGGCTTAATCGGAGCACCTAATGTTTAGTCAGCGGCCTGGCGCGGTGGATTTACTTGTTTCGTCCGAAGTTTCGCGTGTGTCGGGTGGCGATGAGCGCCGCCCTGTTGCCCACGCCGTGAAGTTCGCCGAGATCGAGAAGTCGCTCAGGGAGTTGCGATCAGGGCGCATGATCGTCATTGCCGATGATGAGGATCGTGAGAATGAAGGTGATCTCGTGATCGCCGCGGAGATGGTCACTCCTGAAGCGATCAATTTTATGGCTACCTACGCGCGGGGGTTGATTTGTCTCGCGATGACCGGCGAGCGGCTTGACCAGTTGGAATTGGGACCAATGGTACTCCACAACACCGCGAACCTTGGCACAGCGTTTACCGTCTCGATCGATGCACGAGGAAGGGGTGTAACAACCGGAATCTTGTCCTACGATCGTGCGCAAACTATCTTGGCTGCGGTCGACCCCCGAACTCGCCCTGAAGAGCTCGCGCGCCCTGGTCATGTGTTTCCCCTACGCTCCCGGCCCGATGGCGTTCTCGAAAGACGCGGCCAAACAGAAGCGTCTGTTGACCTCGCACGATTGGCACGGCTGCATCACGCCGCAGTGATCTGCGAAATCATGAACCGCAATGGCAGCATGGCCCGCGGCTCCGATCTGGCACGGTTCTGCTTCCAGTATGGCTTCACGATGGTGACTGTGGATCAACTCGTTCGCTACAGGCTCGAAACAGAATTAGAACAACCTCCCGACCCGCATCCATCACGAGCATATGCGCACGTTCCGGACTGGGAGAAATTAAATTCACACACTGGAGACCGAAGATGAGTGACATTGTTACGGAACGTTCTGGAAACATCCTGAGCATCCAACTGAATCGCCCCGCAAAGAAGAACGCAATGACCTCAAGCATGTACATCACGATGGCGGAATTACTCAACGAAGCGGCAATAGACGATCAGATACACGTCGTGCTTTGGCATGCTGCGGGAAGTTCGTTTAGTGCGGGCAACGATATCGAGGACTTTATGAAGAACCCGCCAGCACCGGGCGAAAGTCCTCAGGCGCAATTGATCCACGCGTTGATCAATTTCGAGAAGCCGCTGGTCGCCGCCGTCCAAGGCGCGGCCATTGGCGGCGGAACGACCATGTTGGCGCACTGTGACTTCGTGTACGCGGGGGAGAGCGCGAAGTTCCAACTGCCTTTCGTGAACCTGGCGCTCGTGCCGGAATTTGGAAGCAGCTATTTGCTTCCCTTGCGTTTCGGAGATACCCGTGCAGCCGAGCTGATCCTGCTGGGTGGGCCTTTTGACGCCTCGCGGGCAGCGGAGCTTGGACTAGTCACACAGGTTGTGCCCGATCAGAGCCTTCTGGCGACAGCAACTGAAACGGCGCGCAAGCTGGCTGCAAGGCCCGCGGCTGCCGTGCAGGCTTCCAAGCGCCTCATGAAGCGCGCTTTACGCGAACAATTGGAGCAAGCAGTGAAGCTTGAGAACGAAGTATTCGTGGAACGAGTGAGGTCCGATGAAGCGAAGCAAGCGTTCCTCGCGTTCTTCTCGAAGCGACAGCCGGCATAACAGATGCAATGAATCCGAAATGAAAGAGGGAAACCATGTGGATGAAAGCGTGTGCCATCTGCAAGACAGTTCTATGCAAGGTTCACTTGGCCGAGAAGGTGCGCTGCCAGTGTGGGTGGGAATGGGGTAGCTAGCGGCCAAGAGTGCGCGTCCCCGGTCCAAACACTAGACTGCCAGATACCCATTGATCAAACTCCCTCCCGCGGAACTTAGACGCTGGTTGATTTTGTCGGTTGCGCAAAATTCCCTCATACTCCACACCAACATCAAAAAAGTGCGACCGCGTGCCGAATTGTCGCGCATCACGCCCCTAGCTCTACTTTTTTTAGTGGTGCGGCCCAAGCGATACTTGGGTTCTTCATGGCGAGCGGATCCGATCCTGTGTCACCACGATTTGACACTGATCTATTCATGACACCGATTTATTGATTAACGCCTTCGGTCAAACTGCAACTCACTTCTTTTCAGCAGGCAATTTCCGGATGCGTTTGGCGGCCCGCTTGCTTTAAGTGAAATATCGCGAGCAGCGAGACATAAACAATTAGAAGAGAGGTTTCAATGGCAAGCCCAGTAAAAGACAGAAAGCCAGTGTCGCTACCGGCACCCAATAGCGACTTCTATGAACTCGTCGAAACGTTGCCCGCTGAAGAGTTGGCGATCGTGAAACAGGTCCGCGCTTTCATGGAGACGAAAGTCGCGCCCATCATCACCAAGTACTGGGTCGAAGATGCTTTTCCATTCGAAATCTTGCCCGCGCTGAAAGAACTCAACATTGGCGGCGTCGCCATGCAAGGTTATGGCTGCAGAGGCGGAAGTGCGCAGCTATTTGGCTTGATCGCCATGGAGATGGCGCGCGTCGACTCGTCGATTGCGACATTCTTCGGCGTTCATAACGGTCTGGCCATGGGCTCGATCTACCTGGGCGGGTCGGAAGAGCAAAAACAGAAATGGCTCCCTCCGATGGCGCGCTGGGAAAAGATCGGCTGCTTTGGCCTGACTGAACCGCTGGTTGGATCAGGAACCTCGGGCGGAATGTTGACGACTGCCAAGCGCGAAGGTGACACCTGGATCCTCAATGGTCAGAAGAAGTGGATCGGCAACTCTCCTTGGTGCGACATTTCGATTATCTGGGCCCGCGATCTGGCGGACAACCAAGTCAAAGCGTTCATCGTGGAAAACAAGACCACGCCTGGCTTCAAAGTAGAGAAGATCCAGAACAAAATTGCGCTCAAAGTGGTCCAGAACGGGCTGATCACGATGGAAAACTGCCGAATACCGGAAGCGAACCGTTTGCAACAAGATCAGTCGTTCCGCGACACCGCCCGCGTTCTGAAGATGACCCGCTTCATGGTTGGCTGGGAGGCGACTGGATGCGCCATGGGCGCCTACGAGAACGCCCTCAAATACTGCCAGGAACGCCAGCAGTTTGGAAAGCCGATCGCCTCGTTCCAGATGGTGCAAGACCTTCTCGCCAAGATGATTGCCAACATTACAGCATCGCAATGCCTCTTGGTTCGCATGGGCCAATTGCAGGCCGAAGGCAAGCTGACAGACGCGCATGCCGCGCTCGCGAAGGCGTTCACCACCGCCAAGTGCCGCGAGACGGTCGCGTGGGCGCGGGAGCTTTTGGGCGGTAATGGCATCGCCGCAGACTACAACGTTGCCCGGTTCTTTGCCGATGCGGAAGCGCTCTACTCCTACGAAGGCACCTTCCAGATACAGAACCTGATTCTCGGTAAGGCCATAACCGGGTTCAGCGCTTTCGTCTAGCGGAAGGGAAGTGAACCACGGTTTCTTATTTCAACCTGTTTGCCAAAAGCTGATTAATCAAGGAGCGAAAAAAATCATGGTGGTTACGACATCTAAATCAAAACCCAGCAAAATCGCAGCAAGGGCCACGACGGCCCGCTTGTTCTTTCTCAGTGCGAGCAGTGGTCAGGTGTTCTCTGCGAACCCCGACGGCTCCGACCTCAAGGTGATTGTGAACGAGGGAAGGCGACTCCCGGACGGAATCGTCGTTGACACGGCGGCGGGACATCTCTACTGGACAAACATGGGGAACCCTAGCGCCAATGACGGCTCCATAGAACGCGCGAATCTTGACGGAAGCAACGTCACCCATGTTGTTCCTCCGGGCGCCACGTTCACTCCCAAGCAACTGCAACTCGATGAGAAGAACCGGAAGCTGTATTGGTGCGATCGCGAAGGGATGCGGGTCATGCGCGCGAACGTGGATGGTTCCAACATCGAGACTCTCATCGATACCAGCGAAGGCGACGTGCGTCCTGGTAAAGAGATTAGGAAATGGTGCGTGGGCATCGTGCTCGACGTCGAAGCCGGCAAACTCTATTGGACCCAGAAGGGCTCTGACAACTCCGGCGACGGACGCATCTTTCGCGCCCATCTCGAAATTCCCAAGGGTCAGACTCCAGCGAACCGCAAAGATGTCGAACTCCTGTACGACGGCCTGCCAGAACCGATTGATCTCGAACTCGACCTTGCCAACAGGACGATCTACTGGACGGATCGCGGCGATCCACCGCGCGGC
>Ga0137410_10000690_pt1 | contig 23410 bp, 18 predicted proteins | sample CZODoug1_16funga_FD_108878 | JGI IMG/M metagenome (GOLD analysis project Ga0137410, IMG submission 108878) | Vadose zone soil fungal communities from Angelo Coast Range Reserve, California, USA - CZODoug1_16fungal (Illumina Assembly) | ecosystem: Environmental > Terrestrial > Soil > Vadose zone... | reverse complement strand
TCGAGCTCGAGGCCGCGGACTGGACACGCCGCGTCTCGGCCGTCGCGCGCCTGCTCAGGGCGGAGGGTTGAGCGCATGTCGCTCTGGCGCCAGCTCACGCGCGGTCTTCGCACGCTCGCCAATCGCTCAGCCGCCGACCAGGACGTGGCCGACGAGGTGCAGGACTACCTCGAGCAGGCCATCGCGGAGCGCCTCGCGCGCGGACTCCCGCCGAATGAAGCGCTCCGCGCCGCACGACTGGAGCTCGGCAGCGTGATGCACGTCACGGAGCAGGCGCGCGGGTACGGCTGGGAGACCGCCGTCGTCACGGTGCTCACCGATCTGCGCTACGCCGCGCGCGGCCTGCGCGCCGCGCCGGGCTTCACGGCGATCACGGTACTCACCCTGGCGCTCGGCATGGGCGCCACGACGGCGATCTTCAGCGCGGTGAACCCGATCCTCTTCGAGCCGCTGTCGTACCCGAGCTCCGGCCGGATCATGACGATTGCGGAGATTCGCGGCGACGGCGGGCGCAACGGTGGAACGTTCGCCATGTTTCGCGAGCTCGTCGAACGGGCTCGTTCCTTCGACGCCGTCGCGGTGCTCAAGCCCTGGCAGCCGACGCTCGTCGGAGCGGCCGAGCCGGAGCGGCTCGACGGGCAGCGCGTCAGCGCGAGCTACTTCCGCGTCCTGGGCGTGTCGCCGATCCTCGGCAGAGACTTCCTGCAATCCGACGATCGGCCCAATGGGGCCAACGTGGTCATCCTCAGCGACGCGCTCTGGCGGCGGCGCTTCGGCGGCGACCCCGCGATCATCGGGCGCGCGATCACCCTCGACGACAACAGCTATTCGGTCGCGGGCGTCATGCCGGGCCGCTTTGAGAATGTGCTGGCTCCCGCCGCCGAGTTGTGGGCGCCGCTGCAGTACGAGATGTCGGAGGGACGGGCGTGGGGACATCACCTGCGCACCGTGGGACGGCTCCGGCCAGGGGTCAACGCGAATCAAGCGGCGCGAGAGGTCAATGGGCTCGGAAACGCCCTGATACAGCAGCATCCGGACGCGTATGGCCCCACCGACTTCAGGGTCGCTTCACTGCACGACGACCTCACTCGCGGCGTCAAGCCGGCGCTCCTCGTCATCTTCGGCGCGGTCAGCCTGGTGCTCGTCATCGCATGCGTGAACGTGACGAACTTGTTGCTCGCCCGCGGTGTCCACCGGCGCGCCGAGTTCGCGCTGCGTGCCGCGCTCGGCGCCGGCCGCAGTCGGCTCATCCGGCAACTGCTCACCGAGAACCTGCTCCTCGCCGCCATGGGCGGCGGCGTCGGCATGGCCGTGGCGATGCTCGGCGTGCGCGCGCTCGTGGCGCTCAGCCCACCGGGCCTGCCGCGCGCCGGCGCAATCGGCGTCGATGGCGCCGTGTTCGGATTCGGATGGGGCATCACGGCGCTGATCGGTCTGGCTTGCGGGTTGACGCCTGCGCTGCAGGCGGCGCGCAGCGATCCGCACCAGGACCTGCAGCATGGCTCGCGACACGCGACCGGCGGACACCGGCGCATCCGCGGCGCGCTCGTCATCGCGGAGGTGGCGCTTGCGCTCGTGCTGCTCGTCAGCTCCGGACTGCTGCTCCGGAGCCTCGAGCGGCTACTCGCGGTCCCGGCGGGCTTCGACTCGTCGCGGCTGCTCACGATGCAGGTGCAGATCGTCGGTCACAGATTCGACGAGGCCGGCGCCACCTATCGGTTCTTCGACGCGGCGCTCGAGGCGGTCCGGCGCGTACCGGGCGTCGCGGCCGCCGCGCTCACGAGCCAGTTGCCGCTGAGCGGCGACATGGACGAGTACGGCGCGCATTTCGAGGCGAGCCCGACCGAGCCCGCCCAGAGTTACAGCGTGTTCCGCTACGCTGTCAGCCCCGGCTACATCGAGACGATGCGCATGCCGATCCGGCGCGGCAGATTGCTCGACGAGCACGATCGCTCAGGCGCTCCGCTCGTCGCGCTCATCAGCGAATCGCTGGCCAGACACAGGTTTCCGACACAGTCTCCGATCGGTCAGCGGCTGCGCGTCGGCCCGATGGATGGACCGCCCTACACGATCGTCGGCGTGGTGGGCGACGTGAAACAGATGTCACTGGCGCTGAGCGAATCGGATGCCGTCTACATCACCGCCAGCTCTCCCGCGGCAACGATTCGCTCCGGCCCGTGGCGCTTCGCTGACCGCGTGATGTCGCTCGTCGTCCGCGCGCGCGGCGACGCCGCCGCACTCGCGCCGGCCATTCGCCAGGCGGTCTGGTCGGTCGACAAAGACCAGCCGGTCGTGCGTGTCGCGACGCTGGACGACCTCGTCGCCGCCTCGGCCGCGGAGCGACGCTTCGCGCTGATTGTGTTCGAAGCGTTCGCGCTCGCGGCACTGGTGCTTGCGGGCGCCGGCATCTACGGCGTGCTCGCCGGCAGCGTCGCCGAGCGCACGCGCGAGATCGGGGTACGCTCGGCGCTGGGCGCATCGCGCGGGAGCATTCTGGCCCTGGTGGCTCGTCAGGGAATGATGCTCATCGGGCTCGGCGTCGCGATCGGTCTGGGCGGTGCGGTGGCGGCGAGTCAGGCCGTGGCCGCAATGCTGTTCGGCGTGTCGCGCCTCGACCCGGTCACGTATGTCGGTGTTGTCGCGCTGCTGGCCGTCGTGTCGGTGATTGCGTGCGGGGTGCCGGCCTGGCGTGCGGTGCGGGTCGATCCGGCGAGTACGTTGCGGGCCGAGTGATCGGGGCGCGGTAGCTCCCTACGCCGCGCCATTGCCACTCACGTGTAACCGCGGCGTGCGCACAGATCGCGGAGGGATATAGACTTCTCTGCGTGCTCAGCACTCTCGGCGGCTCATCTCTCGCCGTCCGGAGCATGCTGCCACTCGTGCGGGCCGGATCGTGAGCGCCACTGCGATTCGGCTGGAGCATCTCGGAAAGCGATACGGCCGAGTCACCGCCTTGAAGGACGTGTCCTTCGATGTCCAGCCAGGTGAAGTATTCGGTTTCCTCGGGCTGAACGGCGCCGGCAAGACCACAACGATCCGCATCCTGCTCGATCTGGTGCGCCCGACCAGCGGCCGCGCTTCCGTCTTCGATGTCGATTGCCAGACGCGCGGTCTCGACGTGCGGGCACGCCTCGGCTATCTTCCCGGCGAGCTGGGCTACTACGGCGACATGACCGGCGCGGCCACGCTCGAGCTGCTCGGACGGCTGGCAAGGCAGCGCGTCGAGCCCGCGTGGCGCCAGAGCCTGCTCGACCGGCTGGAGTTCGCCGCCGCCGACCTGCGGCGGCCAATGCGCGACTACAGCACGGGCATGAAGCGAAAGCTCGGCATCGTCCAGGCGTTTCAGTCGGACCCGCCACTGCTCGTCCTCGACGAGCCGACCGAAGGGCTCGATCCGCTGATGCAGGATGCGTTCTACGAATTGCTGACGGAATCGCGGCGGCGAGGACGCACGGTGTTCATGTCCTCGCACGTGCTGCCCGAGGTGGAGCGCGTCTGCGATCGCCTCGGGTTGCTGCGCGGTGGCGAGCTCGTGCTCATGTCGCCGGTGCAGGAGGTGCGCAGCCTCGCCGGCCGGCGCGTACGGGTTACGTTCGGCGAAGACGTCGCGCCTCCGGCGACGTGGCCGCCCGCATGCGAGATCGTCGAGGTGACGCCGCGGCTCTGGGATCTCCGCGTGCACGGTGCGCTCGGTTCCATCGTCACCCTGCTCGCAACGCGCCCCGTCGTCGATCTCGACGTGCAGATGCCGCACCTCGAGGAGGTGCTCAAGCGGTACTACGCGGACAGGCCGGTCTCGTGAGGTCGAGCACGCTGGTCCTCGCCGCTCATTCGCTGAGGCGTATTCGAGGCGTCGTGATCGGCACGGGACTCGTGCTGAGCGGATTTCAGTTTCTCTTGACGCAGGTCGCCGCCTTCCTCATGCGGACCGAGGCGTTCGGCGTGCTGCCGAACCTCGTGCCGGATTTCATCCGGTCGATGGCCGGGCCGTCGATGCTCGCGTTCATGTCGTTCGAAGGGATCGTCGCGCTCGGGTACTTCCACCCGATTGTGATTGCCGCACATCTCGGTCTCGCGATGGCGATAGCGACCGAGCCCGCCGCCGAAGTCGAAACGCGTTTTGCCGATCTGACGCTCGCTCGCCCGCTGGCGCGCCGCCAGGTCATCACGCGGACTGTTGTCGTGCTGCTCGTCGCCGAAGCGGCCGTGCTCTGCATGATGACGATGGCGACGTGGAGCGGGCTGGCGTGCTGCACGCCGGCGGACGCCGCGCGTCCGACGCCGGCGGTGATCGGATCGCTGGCGATCACCCTGGGGGCGGTCACCGTGTGCTGGGGTGGAGTCGCGCTTGCGGTGTCGTCAGCCGTGCGACGCCGCGCGACCGCCAGCGGCGCGACCGCCATTGCGGCGCTCGCCGCGTATCTGCTCGATTACCTCGGGCGCGTGTGGGATCCAGCGCGCGACGTGAGCAAGCTCTCGCCGTTCCACTATTTCGAGCCGATGTCGCTGCTGTCGGGAGCGCCGTTGAACCGCAGAAACATCACGGTGCTCCTCGCGGTCGGCCTTCTCGGCACGACCGCGAGTTACATCGCGTTCTCGCGGCGGGATTTGTAGGACGCCTGCGATCGAAATTTACTCCTGCTGTTTTTGCTGCGGCGACCTGGTGACCGACATCTCGCTGAGTATCTGGCTGTCCACCGAGTACTCGGTGAACGGCTGGTACATCTCATCCCAGCTCTGTTCCGACCAGTACACCTCGAGGTTCGGTGACGGGTTCCACTTGTTCTTCGGCGAGTTGTCGTACTTCCCGATGCCGAGGATCTTGCTGCCGGCCGGAATGTGCAGCGGCTCGGCAAGCTCGTATTGAATCTGCCAGTTGAAGTCGAACTTCGGGACGTCCAGGATCGTCTGCTCGCGGCCGTCCGGATACACGATCACCCAGCGCAGGCTCTTGCCGCGCAGGTGCATGTGCGGTGACATCGCGTACAGCGTGATGTCCTCCGTCACCGGTGTGATGCCGGTGAGCGACCAGTCCTCTGCGTAGGGCGGGATGTTCGGCGTCTTGCCGCGGCGGCGCTGCGTGTTGCCCTCGTCGGCCGCGTACTCGACTTCCTTGCCTTCCGCGCGATACAGCGACAGCCCGCCCTTTGTCGTCGCCAGCGGATCGCCCGCCTGACGAATGAGCAGCTCGTGCGTCACCGGCACCTTGTTGAACCAGATGCCGAGGCGCGTCCGATCCGTCTCCGGCTTCCCCGTCGGGTTGTAGTGCACCTGCCAGTTGATGTACTTGCCGGCGGGAATGCGCTTGCCGATGTCGACGCGATGCGAATCAACGCCGCGTCCCGGCACCCACGAGAGCAGCTTGCTGGCGCCCGGCAGCGCGGTTTCCTCGGCGCGCCCCGCGATGGCCTGTCCGCGGTCGGTCGACGCCTTTCCGTCCGGCAAGACGAGTCGGCCGTCGACGATCTTCGCGCCTTCCGGAATGTCGACCACGAAGACGCCGGCGTGATGCACCACGGCGCGATTACGCGGCCGAATCTCGAGCGTCTCGGCGAAGCGATCCTCGGCGAAGGGCACCTTCGTGTAGAACATCTGCACCCCGAGCTCGCCCTCGGCGGGGATGGAGAACTCGACCGGCATCTCGAGGATGTAGTCGGGCTCGCGCCCTGCGGTCCAGCCCTCGGTGAACTTCGGCATCGCCGGCAGGTCCGCGTCGCTGCCCCTCGGTGCGCCGCCGTCGACCCACGCCACGATCGTGTCGACCTGCGCCTGGCTCAGGCTCCGGTCGTTGCGCATCGGCAAGCTGTGCGCCGAGTCGGCGAACCACGGCGGCATCTCGCGCGACACCACCTTGTTCTTGATCACTTTCGCCCACGGGCGGACCTCCTCGTAGGAGGTCAGCGTCATCGGCGCCACTTCGCCCTTGCGATGACAGCTTGCGCACTTCTCGAACACGATCGGTGCGACGTCTTTGGTGAACGTGGGCGGCGCGCCCGCCGGGGCTGCGCTGGCGGCCCGGGCGCTGGCGATCACAGCGAGGGACCCGACGAGCACACAGGCGACGCGTTTCATGATTCCTCCGGAGACTGCGGATTGCGAAGGTCGGATTGCGGTTCGGCGGACGTTCGGTCCGCATTCCGCGATCCGCAATCCCCAATGTAAACGCCCGAGTCTACTTCATTTGGCGGGGCCGACACAGGTCGGCGCCACCATGGTTACCGAGGTGACATTCAACCGGCTCGTCGGGGTCGCCTTGATCAGCAGGCCCTTGATGATCACGGTGTGATCCTTGTGCGCGGGCAGGTTGAACTCGGACACGCCGATGAGTCTGAACTCGTTCTTTCCCGCCGGCGGCGTCGAGGGGATGTCCTTCGCCGGCGGCGCGTTCGCGTTGCTGACCACCGGATCGGTGGCGCTGGCCAACGTCCACGTGTTCGCCGCCGCCGCCTTCAGGCACCCGGTCACGCTGACGATGTCGATCTTCTGCGGCGGGGGCGAGGCCTGCGCCGCGGTCAGGCCGAGAACGAAGATGAGGGCGCTCATGGCGCGTATGATAACGCCGTGAGGGCGTCAACGGAACGAACGCAGAGGCCACAGAGCACGCTGAGAACGCCCGGATCTCTGCGGACTCTGCGAACTCTGCGTTCATGGGGGCTGGTCGCGGCGGTGCTCGTCCAGGCCGCGGCATCCAGCGCGCACGATTTCGAGCGCACCCAGGTCGCCCTCACTTTCGCGCGCGATGGCGCGTTCGTGCTCGATGTGACCAACGACGCGGCGTGGTTCAACCATCGGCTCATCCCCTTCGAGCGCGGCGCCCCGGGCTCCTCGACGGGCGAAGGCACTGCGCCGAACGGACCGCACAGCTTCATCGATCGTGTCGTGTTGTTCGTGGACGGCCGCGAGGTGCGGCCGGACTCAGTGGAATACGTGGCCGGGCCGGCGCCCGTCGCCACGTATCGCATGCGCGGCCGGATGCCGACCGACGCGCGCACGCTGCGCTGGTACTACGGCCTCCCGTTCGATCCCTATCCGCTGACGATCCGCCGGGCCGACGGGCGCGTGGTCGTCGAAGAAATCGCCGGCGACGCCTGGAGCCGCCCGATCGATCTCACCGGGCAGTTCCACGCCCCGCGGATCGGTGAATGGCTCGCCGGCCTTGCGATCGCGGCGCTGCTGGTGGCGCCGCTCGCGATCAGGTTTGCCACGAGAGTCACGAAAACACGACGTTTTTCGTGGCTGATCCGACTCCGTCTACTGATGCCTTGAGCCGCGAGCCGACACCTGGGTACTCCTACTGGGTCGTACCTGTCCCACTCGGCGCGAACTTCTGGATCCGCTGGCCGTACGTGTCTGCCGCATACACCGCGCCCTTCGAGTCGACCACGATGCCGTGGACCCAGTCGAACTCGCCGGGCCCCCAGCCCTGCCTGCCCCACGTCGCGAGGATCTTGCCGTCCTTCAACTGGAACTTGTGGACGCGCTCGTCCTTGTGATCCGCGATCCAGCCGATGCCGTCGGTGCCCTTGCGTGAGATGTTCACGTCCCACGGATTCCAGTCGTTCCGGATCTCGCGAATGTAGTTCAGGTTCTTGTCGAAGACTTCGAGGCGGTGGCCCTCGCGATCGATGATGTAGAGGTTCTCCTCCGCGTCCACCGCGAGCTTGTGCGGCAGGTTCCATTCGCCCGGGCCGGTCCCCTTGTCCTGAGGCCCGCCGGCGCCCTTCCCGACCTGCTTGATGAACTTGCCGTTCTTGTCGAAGAGGATCACCCGGTTGTTGCCGTAGCCGTCGGTGACGATCATGTTGCCGTTGTGGAGGATCGCGATCCCTGATGGCAGGTCCAGATGCGTGGCGTCGTTCCCTTTCATGTTCGTCGTGCCGAGCTGCAGCAGGAACTTGTCGAGCTTCGGGCTCAGCTTCACGATGCGGTGCGCGTCGCGCTCGATGACGTAGACGTTGCCTTCCCAGTCGACGCCGCCAGAATGCTGCCACGACGGGTTGATCGTCTTGCCGTTGATCTCCTGATCGGCGCCGGCGAGGATCAGGTTGCCGTCGCGGTCGAACACCATCACCGGCTTCACGCCGCGGTTGAACACGTAGATGTGATCCTGCGCGTCGATTGCGAGTCCGGAAATGCCGGGCTGATTCGTCGGCCCGCCAGTCTGAGCCTGACCGCCGCCTCCGCCCGCCCCACCGCCCCGCGCGCGCCGGGCCGCGGCCTGCGCGTCGCGCTCCGCCGGCGGTGGCGGCGCATCCTTCAGGCCGAAGTACATGCCGGCCGGCAGCTTCGGCCAGTTCGGCACGAGCCTGTAGCCGCCGTCGCCCTGCGCGGACAGGCGGCCCTCAAAGGATCGCCCGACGAGTGCAACGAATACGAGGCCCGCCACCACCGCCATGCTCAGTACGCGTCGCATATCTCCTCCGAATCCACACCCCGAATCTCAAGGTGCCTCGGATGCCACCACGAAGTCACGAAGACGCACGAAGATACACGAAGAAGAAGAGTTATTCTTTTTCGTGCTTTCGTGGATCTTCGTGTTTTCGTGGTTGTTCTTCGTGATGAAACGTCTCGGCCCGTTTTCAGAGGGGCCTCCCCCGCGCCGAATCCCGAATCCCGAATCCCAAATCCCGATTAGGCGCCGGCAGCAACCGGTGCCGCGCGCGCGTGCGGGTTTCTTGCCGCGAAGAGTATCGCAAGCGCAGCCAACGACAACACGGCGGCGCTGTAGAAGGCCCATCGGTATTCGCCGGTCGCGACGAACACGCGCCCGCCGAGAAACGGACCAAGAATGGCGGCCACGCCCCACGCGAGGAGCAGCAGCCCGTAGTTGAAGCCGACGTTCTTGGTGCCGTAGAAATCGGCGCTCGTCGACGCGTAGACCGACAGCTGGGTGCCGTAGCAGTAGTACACGACCGCGAGCAGCGCGTAGAACAGTACGACCTGCTCGCGCAGGAGGAACAGCAGCGGCATCGCGCTCGCCGAGACCAGGAGCATCACGCGCAGCGTGTTGAGCCGGCCCGCGTGATCGGAAATCCACCCCGACAGGACACGGCCGGACGCGCTGCCGATCGCGCCGACGGTGAGCGCGAACGCAGCGGCGGCCGCCGAATGTCCGGCGCTGCGCGCGAACGGCACCAGCTGGCTGATCACCATCGTCCCGGCCGTGGTGCCGAGACAGTACGCGATCCAGAGCGCCCGGAAGGTCCGCGTGCGGACCATCTCGCCCGCCGGTACGTCGGCCCCGCCGCGCGCGGCCGCGCGACCTTTCGATGGATCCCAGCCCTCGGGGCGATACCCGGCCGGCGGATTCCGCAGCAGGTAGGACGCCGTCATCGTCATGGCCAGGAACACGAGCGCGAGGATCTGAAACGTGTTGCGCCAGCCGACGCGCTCGATGAGCGACGAGGCGATGGGGCCGAATACGCCGGAGCCGGCGCCGTAGCCGCCGACCATCAGCCCGATCACCAGGCCGCGCTTGTCGGGAAACCACTTCGAGCCGACCGATGTCGGCACGACGTACCCGAATCCGCTGCCGGTGCCCGCGATGACCCCCGCGGTCAGATAGAACATCGGCAGCGATTGCGTGTAGCTCGCGAGGAACAGCCCGAGGCTGAAGAGCAGTCCGCCGATCGCCGCGACCGGCCGGGGCCCGCGGCGATCCTGGATGTAGCCGGCGATCACGTACCACACCGCGATCAGGGCGAGGCCGATCGTCGTCACCCAGGAAGTCTGCGCCCGCGTCCAGCCGAACTCCTTCTCGAGCGGCAGCATGAACACGCTCATGCCGTAGAACATGCCGAGCGCCATGTTCATCATCACGCCGCCGACGACCGGGAGCCAGCGATTCTGGGTGCTCATGTATCGCTGGACTCTACATCATCATCCGGCGAACCGACTACTCGGCCGCCCGTTCGCGCCGCGCGCCCAGCACGCCGGCGAGCGACGCCCCGAAGATCGCGCCGCTCGCGAACAGCCCGAGGGCATCGACGTTTCTGACGCCCTGCGAAAACCGAAGCAGCCCGGCGGCTCCAGCCACCAGAAAGGCGGCAAAGAGGATGAACCGTCGCTTCGACGCTTTCATTGAGTCGCTCATTTTGTCGAACCGCGCGGCGCCTGTAAACGGAATAATCGACACTCCCACGCGGGATGGACAGCATCCGCGTGCGAACCGCCGTGCGCGCCTCCTCGCGCAGCAACCGGATCGCGTCGCTGATGGCAGGCGGGCCGTACATCAGCACCTGAATCGGCACGGCCCCGGAGCTCGATCCGGCCGACCGGCAGCGTCGTGAGGCGCGAGCGCCTGACAGGCTCAGCGTGACCGTTTCGGGAGGGCGAAGCTCAGAATCAGATCGCCGCCGCGACGGCCCCGTTCGCCGCCACCCGAGGCCACCGTCACGAATTCCTCGCCGTTCACCATGTACACGGCAGGCGACGAAAAAATCCCGCCGCCCGTGTTGAACTTCCACAACAGCTCACCGCTGCCGGCGTCGTATGCAAGGAAATACCCGGCGATGTTACTGCCCGAGCCGACGAACACCAGGCCGCCTGCCGTGACCACCGAGCCGGCCTGGCCCCAACCATCGAACGTCTGCTGCCACGCGAGCTCTCCGGTCGTCGGATCGAACGCGGAGAAATAACCTCTCGCCGGACGCCCCGAGCCGAGAGGGCTGTCGACGGCATTCACATACAGCAGACCCGTGCGCGGGCTGTACGACAGTGGACCGTAGTTCGCGCCGCCCTCGGTGCCTGGCGCGTAGATCAGGTTCGGCCCTGGAGGCGTGAAGTGGGGAACCAGTTTTCTCGACGCGAGACGATCCGGCGGGACATCCAGGGGGAACACCGGGGTCACGGGCTTCATCGGCTGCCCTTGCGCGGTGTACGGAATCGGCTGCGTGGGCCATGGTTGCTCCCCGGGGCGGGACGCTTCGGTCGGGACCGGCGTTTCCCTGATCGAATGAACCGGTTGTCCGGTCTCACGATTCAGGATGTAGAGATACCCGTTCTTGCTCGCCTCGGCGAGTGCCTTCACGCGCGCTCCGCGGAGCTGCAGGTCGAAGAGGATCGGTTGATTGCCCGAGTCGTAGTCCCAGACGTCGTGGTGGGTCTGCTGGAAGTACCACTTCAGCGTGCCCGTGCCGAGCGTGAGCGCAAGAATCGAATCGGTGAAGAGGTTCGTGCCGCTTCGTCTCGAGCTGTCGCCGAACGGATTCCCGACGGCGACGTACAGCAGTCCCAGTTCGGGATCGATCGAAGGCGTCTCCCAGATCCCTCCGCCGTTGCGTTCGCCGCCGACCCAGGTGGGCCCGGCAATCTGCCAGCCCTGATCATGGTCGTCCTGCGGAATGGTGTTGAAGTGCCAGAGCACCTTTCCCGTCTTCGCATCGACGGCCAGCACGTGACCGCCGGGGATGTGGCTCTCGCTGCGCGTGCTGCCGATGTAGAGCACCCCGTTGTGGACCTGGGGCGCGGTCGTGAACCAGTATCCGAGTGTGATCGCCGAGGTCACGTCCGGATATCTCGTCTTGATCACGTCCAGGATCACGCTCGCCTGACCGTCCCTGCCGAAGCTTCGAATCGGTTTCCCGCTCTTCGCGTCGAGCGCGAACAGGAACGAGCCGGCGGCGGTGTAGACCACTCCGTCGGCGTAGCAGGCGCCGCGGTTGCGGAAGATGTAGCCGGCCTTTGCTCCGCCTCCGATGAGGTCGGTGACGTCGAAGCTCCACAGCAGACGCCCATCCGCAGCGTCGAGCGCGTAGACGCTGCCGCGCGGGTCGGTCACGTACATGATGCCGTCGACAACGATCGGTGTCGTCTGATTGCTGACGCCGTCAATGACGCCGTGCTGAAAGAGCCAGCGCGGCGCCAGCGACCCGACATTGGTGGTGTTGATCTGATCCATCGCCGAAAAGCGGCTGCCGGCCAGATCGAAGTTATGAAGCGGCCAGTTCACGTTCGAGATCGTGCTGGATTGCGCGGCCAGCGACGCGACAGCGCACATCGCGCCGGCGACGACCACCCAGAACCGCGAACGAACCCTGAAGCCTGCACCCTGCACGCCGAACCCCCTCAGAGATACTTCTGAAACCATGCGGCAGCGGCGTCCACGGCCGCGTCGAACGCGCCCGGCGTGGCGAGTGCGTGGCCGGCGCCGGGGACGACAGTCACGCCGTTCGGCCCTTTGATCAGCTTCGAGGCGGCGACGGCGTTCGCGTCGTTGTTCACCTTCAGATCCTTCTCCGCCACGACGAAGAGCACCGCGGTCGTCACGGGAATCGCGTCGGCGTACCAGAACGGATGGTATTCGGCGAGCGCGAGCCTCGCCTCCTGGTCGTTCATCGCGGCCGCCGCCGCGAGCGTGGCGGGCGCAGTCCCGCTCCGTGCGAGCTTTACCATTGCCGCCTGTTGCTCGGGTGACGGGGCGAAGGCTTTTCGCGGGACATCCTTGCCGTCGACGACCGGCACCTGCGCGACCGCCGCCTTGACGCGAACGTCGGTCGCGGCCACCACGATCGCGTGGCCGCCGGCCTCGTCTGTGCCCCACACGCCGATACGCGCGCGCTCGATCCCCGGCTCTCCCTGCAGAAACGAGATCGCGTTGCGAATGTCCAGCGTCTGCGCTTCAGGATTCAGACGCTTCCGTCGGATACGGACCTTCGCCGTATGCTGCGAGAAGCGCAGCCGGTCGTCCCAGCGCACCGGATCGGCAAGATAGAGGAACCCGCCGCTCCGGCCCCAGCCGCGATAGTCGATCGCCATCGCGACGAGGCCGCGCCCTGCGAATCGCGCCGCGTACTTTTCAATCGTCGCGGCGGTGTCTCCCCATCCAGGCGCGAGCACCACCGCCGATGTCTTGCCGTCGGCGGTGAAGCCCTTCGGCAGGAAGATCCGGCCCGCGCACTGCACCCCCTCGCTGAAGAACTTCACCTCTTTCGCCGTGACGCCGTCCGGCAGCGCGACCGGCCTCGCCTGCGCAAACGCCGTCAGCGGCAACGCGATCGTGGCGAGCAGCAGGCCCATCTTCATCGCCGACCCTCGTGGGACGTCGCCGTCGACCTGGCCGGCGTGCCGCTGCCCAGATATTTCAGGAACCAGTCGGCCGCGAGCGTCGATCCGACGTCGAAGCCGGTGTGCGAGTACGCCTGGAAGTGCGTGAGCTCGGGATAGATGATCGTCTGCGCCGAGCCGCCGTGCTCCATCAGGTATTGCGTCGCGGCAACCGCGCCGAGGCCGCCGCGGCCGGACAGCTCGTCGTTCTCCGCGGGCAGGAACAGAATGTGCGTGGTGGGCGGAATCTGATCGAGGCTCGATCCCGGGCGGACATCGCGGTTGCGCTGCGTGCTCCACATGTCCACCTTGCTCTTGAATGAGAAGCCCCCGTCGACTTCGGCGCCCTGTCCCGTGCGGGCGCGCCGGATGCCGTCGTCCAGCATCGGCGCGGCAATCGGCGCCGGTCCCCTTGTGGACGGCGGCGCGCCGGCGACCTGCGACACGACCGCCTTCACGCGCGCGTCGGCGGCGGCGACCGCGATCACGACGCTGCCGGCGTTGCTGGATCCCCAGATCCCGATCCGATCCGCAGCGACGCCCGGTTCGCCCTGGAGGTATGACACCGCCGCGCGGAAGTCCTCGACTTCGTGGACGTTGTTCAGATTCGTTCGCTTCACCAGCACGCGGCTGTATGTGCCGGTCACCGTCCGCGCGTCGGTCGTGGTGTCCGCTTCGAGCAGCCGCAGATCGTCGGAACCGCTGCCACTGAAGCCATAACTCTGATAGTCGATGGCCATCGCCACCAGGCCGCGATCGGCAAACCGCGCGCCGTACTTCTCGATCCCGATCGAGAGCGCGTTGATGCCGTGGCCGACGACGACCGCGGGCCACCTGCCGGTCTTCGTGAAGCCTCGCGGGAAGAACATCTTCCCGTAGAGCGGCGTGCCGCCGTCGACGTAGAAGGTGATCTGCCGTGTCGTGACGCCCCCGGGCAGATCGTAGTTCCAGTCGCGCGGCTGCGTGCCGCCCTCGCGCTTCATGTCCGCGTCGGTCGCCTGGGTATGAAAGTCGGCTCTGCGCTTCTCGACGAGGTCGGTCGCAATCTGCGCAGACAGGCTGGTTCCGAGCACGGCGGCGACACACAAACCGAAGCGCGCACGTGCAGGCATGTCCATGTTCCTGGTGAGTGCCGGCATTATAATCCGCGGCATGCGAACGATTGCCTGCCTCGTCGTCTCGGCGGTCGTCGTGGCCGCCCAGTCGTATCCACCTCCGTTTCCGCGTCCCGGCGCCACCAAGATGCTCGACAACGAACGCGTCCAGGTGTGGAACGTCGCGTGGCCGAAGGGTCAGCCGACGCCGCTCCACCGGCATCCCTACGCGATGACCGGCCAATACTACGCGCCTGGCGATCGCATGATCACGGCCGTCGACGGATCCAGGCGACCGGTGAGCACGAAGGCCGGCGGCATCGTGTGGCAGCTCAAGGGCGTCACACACGTCGAGGAAGGCACGAGCGACGAGCCGCTGCGCGCGGTGATGATCGAGCTGAAACAGGACGCGCCATCCGGACAGGCGGACGCCTCGGGAACCGCCCCGCCGTTCACCGCCGGCGGCGCGAGGCCGCTGCTCGACAACGAGCGCGTCACGGTATGGGACTACACGCCGCCGCCCAAGCCGGTTACGCATCGCCACGCGCATGACGCCGTCGGCGTGTGGATCGACGGCACAACGCCGCATGCGGTATGGATTCCCCGCGGCACGGCGCACGCGGGGGACATGGCCGGTGCCTCGCGCGCGACGATATTCGAGCTGAAATGAAAGGCCCGTGACTCAGGACGCGCGGAAACGACAACGCGCGAAGAGGATCCGGTGAACACACTCTTCGAGATCGCAGCCGCCAAAACGCCAACGGGATACACCCGCCGCGAATGCCTGACGCTCCTGACGGCGGCGGCCGTGGTGCCTCGAGCGCGCCTCGCGGCGCCGGTCCCTGCCGCCGCGACCGGATCCGGCAAGCCGATGCGCGGCGCCTTCATGATCCTGTCGACGCCCTACACCGCTTCAGGGGCCGTGGACTGGGAAGATCTCGCTCGTGAGCTGGTGTTTTGCGATCGGTGCGGCGTTCAGGGCGTTGTCTGGCCGCAGGGGTCGAGCGGCGTTGCGCGTCTGACGGAAGCCGAGCGGATGCGCGGCATGGAGGTCCTCGCAAAAGCCGCGCAGGGCAGGAAGAGCGCGCTCGTGCTCGGAGTGCAAGGCAAGGACACGGCCGAGATGCTCGGGTACGCCCGCAGCGCCGAGGCGCTGGCCCCGGATGCGTTGATCGCGATGCCGCCGAGCGGAGCCACATCGCTCGACGAGTATCGTGCGTACTTCCGCGCGCTCGCGAAAGTCACCAGCCGTCCGGTCATCATTCAGACGACCGGCGGCGCGCCGAAGCTCACACCGCCCGTCGATCTCATCGTCGGGCTCGCGCGCGAGCTGCCGAATCTCGGCTACGTCAAGGAAGAGAGCGAGCCGCTCGTCGAGCGCATGAGAGCCGAGCTCGAGCATCGGCCGCACATGAAGGCGATCTTCGGTGCAGCGTTCGGCTTGAACTGGCTCTATGAAATGCGCCTGGGCCTCGACGGCGTGATCACGGGCAACGCGATGTATGCCGACGTCATGGCGAAACTGTGGGACCTGCACGAACGCCGCCAGCACGAACAGCTCCGCGTCGCGTTCGGCGCGTTCCTGCTGATGCGCAACCTCAACGATCACGTTCCCGGCGCGGATCTGTACATCATGCAGAAGCGCGGTGTGTTCAAGACGCTCGTCACGAGGACTGCTGCCGGGCTCAAAACACTCAGCTTCGCCCCGGACGAGACCGCGGAGATCGAGTACCGATTCGAGGCGCTGAAGCCTTATCTGTCCGTGCACTCCGCCTCGTAATCGTGGCGCATTCCATGCGCACCGGCCGCCTCGGCATCATCCTGGCTGCGTGCGATCTGGCAGGGGCGGGACTCACCATCGCCTGTCTTGTCGTCAGCCGCCTCCACGCGCTGGCTCGCGGGTAAGGGCTCGCCATGTTTGCGCTCGACGCCGTCGTTCCGTGGGGGCGCTCGTTCGACGAGTATCGGCGGATGTTCGCGATGAGCGGGGCCGACTTGCATTCGCGGATGCTCGGCTGCGCCGACGGCCCGGCGAGCTTCAACGCGGAAGCCACCCGACGCGGACTGCGCGTCATCTCCCGCGATCCCCTGTATCAGTGCGACGCCGGGCAGATTCGCGCGCATCGAAGCGACGTTCGACACCGTCGTCGAACAGACACGGCGGAACGCGGCCGAGTTCGTCTGGGACGCCGCGATAACGTCGGTCGACGATCTGGCGCGCGTCCGGAGGGCGGCCATGGAGACGAATTCTTAATTCTGAATTCTTAATTCTGAATTCTGAATTCTGAATTCGAGGGCTAGGCCGTTTTCGCCCTGGGCTCGGTACCCATGAGGCGCACGCCCATCGTTTCGGGAAGCGTCCACACTGTCGCACCCGCGAGCAGCGAGAACGGCGCCGCGAGCGCGATGCCCGCGCCGAACGACGACCGCGCCGCCACGAAGCCGATGACGACCGGCGCCAGGAACTGCACACCCCGCGCGACGTTGTAGATGATGCCGAGCGCCGCCGCGCGCACCGACGTCGGGAACACCTCGTTCAGCAGTGGCCCGATGCAGCCCCAGTTGCCTTCGCCGAATCCGACGAGCAGCATGAAGCCGAACGTCGTCACGGAATAGCCGTTCGAGGCGTTCCACCCGAGCGTGACCATCGCGAGCCCGACGGCCTTGATGATGGAAAACGCCGTGAAGCTGGGACGGCGTCCGAACCGATCGCTGGCGAAACCGAACGCGACGTAGCCGACCACCGATCCGATCTGGTCCATGAGCAGCAGCCACGCGACGTCGCCGAGCGACAACCCGCGCGTTTCGTGCAGGTAGGTCGGCAGCCAGATCGTCTTGAACCAGTAGGCCGCCATGTTGAACGTCGTCACGGTCAGCGCGAGCGCCGTCGTCTTGCGCAGCGCGGGACCGAGCATCTGTCCCAGCGCCGCGACGTAGCCGAGCCGGCTGCTGATGCCGGCTTTCACGCTCAGCAGCCAGACATCCGATTCAGGCATCTGCCGGCGGATGAACACCACGATCAGCGCCGGAAGCGCGGACAGCATGAACGCCGCGCGCCAGCCGATCCACGGCGCGAGCAGATTCCCGACCATCGACGCGAAGAAGCGGGCGAACGCCGATCCGCTTTGCAGGTACGAACCGTAGCGCCCGCGCACGTGCGGCGGCACCGTCTCTCCAACGAGCGCATGCGCCACCGCCCATTCGCCGCCGACGCCGATGCCGGTAATCGCCCGGGCGACGAGCAGCGTCCACATGCCGGTGGTCATGCCCGACAACAGCGTGCCGACGCTGTAGACGAGGATCGTGGCCATCAGCAGCGGCTTGCGCCCGTAACGATCCGCCAGGGCGCCGCCGATGAAGCCGCCGACGGCGGTAAACGCGAGCGCGGTGCCGAGCAGGACCGATACCTGATCGCGCGACAGGGCAAGATCCTTCGTCAGCGTCGTCGAGGAGACCAGAAAGCTCAGGAGCAGCAGGTCGTAGAAGTCGAAGATCCAGCCGATGAACGAGAAGGCGAGGATCCTCCGATGGATCGGCAGGATGTGGGGACTTTCGCTCAGCAGGGGCACGTCCAGCGAGCCTCCGAAATCTCAGCGCGAGGGAACACGCGGATTATAGGTGATCGGTACAGCGCGGTCTTCTGCCGACGCGTCGGTTGGGAACGGTCTTCAGACCGTTCCCCTGTCGGGCGTCGTGCCGCGGCGATCGCGCGTGCCCCTATGTTAAGGTAGCCCGCAATTCACATGACAGAACAACCCGGACCGGTCGCGCGTGCCGCGCTGGCGCTGACCGACTGGAGCGAACGCTGGCTCCCCGACGCTTTCATCTTCGCGCTGCTCGCGACCGTGCTCGTCGTCGTCGCGGCGCTGGCGGCCACCGGATCCACGCCGCTGCAGGTCGTCGACGCCTGGGGCCGCGGCTTCTGGGAGCTGATTGCGTTCACGCTCCAGATGTCGCTCATCATCATCACCGGCCATGTGCTGGCGACATCGCCGCCGATGGGGCGCCTCATTCGCGCCATCGCCTCGTGGCCGCGCTCCCCGCGCGCCGCCGTGGCCCTCGTCACTTTCGTCACGCTCGTCAGCTCATGGTTCAACTGGGGGTTCAGCCTCGTATTCGGCGCGGTACTCGCGATCGAGGTGGCGCGGCGCGTCGAAGGCGTCGATTACCGCGCGCTGGCGGCCGCCAGCGTGCTGGGGCTCGGCAGCATCTGGGCGCAGGGGCTCAGCGGATCGGCCGCGCTGCAGATGGCCACCCCCGGCGCGCTCCAGCCGCAGAGCCGCGACATCGTCGCGCACGGCGGTCTGGTGCCCGGCGGCATCATCTCGTTCCGCCACACGATCTTTCTCCGGCAAAGCTTCGTGTCGGGGCTGGTCGAGATCGACGCCGTCACGACGGTGAGGTGGCTGGCCACGCCGCCCGCCGGCCGGGGCCGCACCGCGCGCGATCTCGGAATCGATCTCGGCGACTCGAGGCCCTCGAACGGCGAATCCCGAATCCCGAATCCCGAATCCCGATCTCTGCCCCCCGGCCAGCGCCTGGAGCACTCGCCGATCCTGACCTGGTTCGTCGTCCTGTTGGGCGGGACCTATCTCGTTCGGTATTTCATGCAGGCCGCCGAGCCGCTGAACGCCCTCAACCTGAACATCCTCAACCTCGCGTTCCTGATGCTCGGATTCATCCTGCACGGCACACCCGCGCGATTGATGCGCGCGGTGCAGGAAGCGACGCCCGCGGTGTGGGGCGTGATTCTGCAATTCCCGTTTTACGCGGGTATCGCCGGCATCATCACGACGACGCACTTGAACGAGCAGGTCGCGAACCTGTTCGTGCGCGTCTCCTCGCCGGCGACTTTCCCGCCGCTCGTCGCGCTCTATTCGGCGGTGCTCGGCGTCTTCGTGCCGTCCGGCGGATCGAAATGGGTGATCGAGGCGCCGTACGTGATGGAAGCCGCGCACACCATGAAGGTGCACCTCGGATGGGTCGTGGCCGCCTACGATCTCGGCGAGGCGCTCGCGAATCTGGTCCAGCCGTTCTGGATGCTGCCGGTGCTGGGGCTGTTCAAGCTCGGCGCGCGCGACGTGATGGGCTATACGATCGTCGTCTTCCTCGCGCTGGCGCCGATCGTCCTCATCCTCGTCACGGTGCTGGGTCTGACGCTGTCCTATCCGCTGTAGCGGCTATCTGGAGGTGTCAGACACCGGGTAACTTCGACACGGTGTCTGACACCTTGAGGCTGAACGCGATGAACTCGGCGGCATGCTCCAGCCCGCCGATCGCGACGACGATGTACTGCGTGCCGTTGTGCATGTAGGTCATCAGCGTCCCGGTAGTGCCCGCCTCGAGCTCGGTTTCCCAGATCACCCGTCCGGTCGCCTTGTCGAACGCGCGGAACTTTCTGCCGCCGCCGTTCGGCGGCGTGCGCACGTTGATCTGATCGCCTTCGCTGACGAAGAGCAGCGTTTTCGTGACGAGCGGGCTCGCTCGAACCGCCTGACCGAGCGGCCCGAGGTTGAGCGGCCTGAGCAGCGGATGGTTGCGCGGACCGTCGCCGTTCGGCACCATCCACCCCAGCGTGCCGTGATTCAGATCGAGAGCGGTGATCCGGCCGTACGGCGGCCTGGTCAACGGCAGACCTTGAGGCCCCTGAATCAGCTCGCGCGTGCTCGCGCGATAGCGGAGGTTCGTCTCTTCCGCCTTGCCGGGAATCAGATTCGCGACGAACGGGTTCGTCATCGATGGGACGTACAACATGCCGGTCTCGGGATCGAACGCCGCGCCGGTCCAGTCCGCGCCGCCGACGGAACCCGACAGCTGGATCGTGCCCTTCGTGTCGTCGGGGCCGGTGCCGGCCACCGACGGCGGCGTGAACAACGGGCCGGTCACGTAGCGCTTCGTGATCTCGATCGCCTGTGCGCGCAGCTCGGGCGTGAAGTCGATCAGATCGTCGACCGTCAGCCCCTGGCGATCGAACGCCGGCGGCTTTGTCGGAAACGGCTGCGTCGGCGACGTCTTCTCGCCGGGGACCGTCGACTGCGGCACCGGCCGTTCTTCGATCGGCCACACCGGCTGGCCCGTAACGCGATCGAGCACGTACGCGAACGACTGCTTCGTGACCTGGACGACCGCCTTGATGCTCCGGCCGTCGACGGTGATGTCGGCGAGGATGGGCGCCGCGGGATTGTCGTAATCGAAGAGATCGTGGTGCACCGTCTGGTAGTGCCAGATCTTCCTGCCGGTCTTCGCGTCGACGCACACGATGCTGTCGCTGAACAGGTTGGCGCCGAGCCGATGCCCGCCGTACATATCGCTGGTGACGCTCGTCGTCGGGAGATAGACGTAGCCGAGATCCTCGTCGGCGCTCATGAGCGACCAGACGTTGCCAGCGCCGGTATAGGCCCACGAGTCCTTTTCCCAGGTGTTGTTGCCCTCCTCGCCCGGCTGCGGAATGATCCTGAACGTCCACCGCAGCCTGCCGGTGCGCACGTCGTACGCGCGCACGTCGCCCGGCGGCCCTTCCATCCTCGTGGCGGAGTCCTGCTCGGCCATCGACGATCCCATCACGACGACGTCGCGGACGACGAGCGGCGCAGAGGTCCATCGATACGCCTTCATGAGCGGGCCGAGGCCGACGTTGAGATCCACTCTGCCGGCATCGCCGAAATCGCGATACGCCTCGCCGGTCTTCGGGTTCAACGCGTAGAGATACTGATTACGGTGCGTGAGGATCCGCTGTTCCGAGCCTTCACGCCAGAGCGCAACGCCGCGGTTGGCGCCGGAGGCGAGGATGGGATCGGCGCCCGGTTTCTGGATCCACAACGTCTTGCCGGTCTCCGCATCGAACGCTTCGACAAGACCGACGGCATTCGACGCGTACAGCACGCCGTCCACCATGAGCGGCGTCGAACGAAAGTTGTTGGACAGCCGGAGCGGCGGGCCCTGATAGCCGGCAAGCAGGTCCGGATTGATGTGCGGGCGCCGCCACGCGATGCGCAGCTTCGAGACGTTGTCCTTGTTGATCTGATCGAGGGGCGAATATTTCTTCGAGCCGTTGTCGCCGGAGTAGTAACGCCACTCGCCCTCGCCCTTCGGCGCCCCGCCATTCTGCGCCTGTATCGCGACGGCGCTGAAGCCGAGGATCGTCAGGCCGAGGACCCGTGCGCGGGGAGAACGCGGTCGCCACATCATCGAGCCTCTCTGGGAGCCGAACGGGCTCATTATAATGACCGCGTCCGAAAAAGACCGTCGCGATTTCATGACACGCCGCTCGCAGCGAACACCGGCTGCCGCTCGCCCGAAAGGCTCGCGCTCCGGCCCGGCGACGCCCTCCGGAGCCGACTCCCCCTCCGGCCCAGGCTCGCGCTCCGGAGCGCAAGGGTCTTCTGGCGCGCGACGGCGTTCAGCCGAGCGCGTCTGGTGGCGCGTCAGTATCGTGGTTCTCGCGGGCGCTCTGGCGTACGGGAACAGTCTCTCGGGGCCGTTCGTCTTCGACGATTTCGGAGCCGTCGTGGAGAATGTCCGGATTCGAGAATGGCCGTCGGTGAGAGTCTTGTTCCCCGCGCGCGAAGCGCCGACCGCCGGGCGCCCTCTGGTCAACGCGTCGTTCGCGATCAACTACGCGCTGGGCGGGCTGGAGGTCCGCGGGTATCACATCTGGAACCTCGCCGTGCACCTGCTGTGCGGAGCACTCGTCTTTGCCTGCGTTCGGCGCACGCTCGAGTGGCCGCGCGTTCCGGACCGGCTGAAGCCACGATCGCTCGACCTCGCCTTTGCCGTCGCGATCCTCTGGACGCTCCATCCGCTGAACTCTGAAGTGGTGGACTACGTGACCGAGCGGACCGAGTCGATGATGGCGTTGTTCTACCTGCTGACGATCTATGGAAGCGCGCGGGCAATCGGCTCGAGTCACGCCGGTGTCTGGCAGGGGATGGCCGTCGTGTCGTGCGGAATGGGCATGGCGTGCAAGGAATCGATGGTCACCGCGCCGGTGATGGTCGTGTTGTACGACCGCACGTTCGTGTTCGGCTCGCTGACCCAGGCGTTTCGCCGGCGCTGGCGTTTCTACGCCGGCCTCGCCGCGACGTGGCTGGCCCTGGCCGCGCTGCTTCAAGCCGGTCCGCGCGTCCATTCGGCCGGCTTCTCGGCAGGCGTCAGCCCCTGGACGTATGCGCTGAACCAGACCGTGATGATCGCCCGCTATCTCCGCCTTGCGGTCTGGCCAAACTCGCTGGTGATCAACTACGGATGGCCGCGGCCGCTGACCCTCGGCGACGTGCTGCCGTACGCGCTGGTCATCATGGCTCTCGTGCTGATCGCGCTCATAGCCCTTCGCCGTCAGCCCACACTCGGCTTTCTCGGCGCGTGGTTCTTCATCACGTTGGCGCCGACATCGAGCATCGTGCCAATTGCGACCGAGGTTGGCGCAGAGCGCCGCATGTACTTGCCGCTTGCTGCGATCGTGACGCTCGCGGTCATCGGCGTCATGTGGAGCACCGATCGTCTCAAGCGCCATCGGGCGATCACGCTCGCGCTGCTGATTGTGGTCGGGGCGACTCTTACTGCGGGCACCGTGGCGCGCAATCGCGAGTACCGGTCCGCGCTTGGCATGGCGGAAACGGTTCTCGAGAGATGGCCCAGCGCGGTCGCCGAATCGATGCTCGGGCTGGAATTGGCGATCGCCGGCCGCCATGACGAGGCGATGGCGCACCTGCGCGCGGCGACGTCCGGCTACCCAGGAGCGCACCATCACCTCGGCGGCGAGCTGTTCAACGCAGGCAGACTCGATGAGGCGATTGCCGAGCTCGAGACGTTCGTTCAACAGGAGCCGCTGGCCATCGAAGCGGTGTCCGCGCGAACGATGCTCGGGCAGGCGTTCATGTCGCAAATGAAGTGGCCCCAGGCCGTCGAGCAGCTTCGTCTCGTCCTGTCGATGACCGCTCCACGCAGCGCTGCCCACACGACCGCCATCGGGCTTCTCGCGGACAGCCTCTTCGGGGAGGAACAGTACGACGATGCCATCACGTACTACCGAACGTATCTCTCGTCACGGCCGACCGACGTCGGCGGTGAAACCAACCTTGGGATCTCGCTGGTCGCCATCGGGAAGGTCGACGACGCGCTGGCGGCCTTTCGACGCGCGACCGACGTCGGACCTCGTGACATGAGAGCGCGGCGCAATCTCGCCATGGCGCTCTTCGATCGCGGCGACCTCGATGGCGCGAGAATCGAGTTCGAGCGTGCGGTTCAACTCGATCCCGATGACGTCCAGACTC
>Ga0137410_10000689_pt1 | contig 23415 bp, 20 predicted proteins | sample CZODoug1_16funga_FD_108878 | JGI IMG/M metagenome (GOLD analysis project Ga0137410, IMG submission 108878) | Vadose zone soil fungal communities from Angelo Coast Range Reserve, California, USA - CZODoug1_16fungal (Illumina Assembly) | ecosystem: Environmental > Terrestrial > Soil > Vadose zone... | reverse complement strand
GCGGCGACGCCGGTTTGGCGCAGCTCGCCGAGCAACCGCATGGGCTCCAGCGTGGGATAAATCTTGAATGGCAGAGGCTGATTCGACCAGTCCATGAAATGGGGGTTGGTGCGGATGCTGGTGTAGGAGTGTTTGGTGGCGTCGTGATAGGTCCAAGCGACCTCGGGATTGCGGTTGTCAGTCATGGCGGCGATGAGCCTTCATCACAGCGGGAATGAAGCATATCAGGTTGCCGCTCCGTGACGGTCGGACAAGGGCACACGAAGAGAAAAAGCAGGTTAAAACGTGAGCTTGACGCCGAGTTGGGCCGCAAAGGGGATGCCGACGGTAGTGCCAGGGCCGAAGAAATCGCCAAGCGCGCCGGCGGGCACAAGCAATTGCTTGCCGCTCGTGACCGGCACGGAGCACGCCGGAGTAGGACATAACGCGGTGACGTTCGCAGGATCGTTTACCGGAACGGGCAGTGCGTTGACGTCCCCGACATAGTTGTTGCCTGGATTGTTGCGATTGAACAAGTTGAAAAACTCGATGAACGGCGTCAAAGACCAGCTTTCGTGAAACTTGATGGGGCGGCTGACGCGCAAATCGGTCTGAATGTAGGGCGTGCCACGAAATTCACTCAATGAAGATTTCACGGCATTGATCACCACTCGATCGGCGCCCGAGGTCAATGTAATGGGCCGCGCAGTCTCCGCTTGCGATAGAAATGACACATCGAAGCCCGCTGGAGCATGAACAGTCCCGGCAAGAACGAAGCGGTGGCGAACATCTTCTCCGGAAGGCCCATAGTCGCCTAGAGCGAAAGCATTAAAGGGATCGCAAACGCCATTGACGTAGTCGAACAGCTCGCCGATCAGGCATCCCCAGGTTTTTGCGCTGGAAAGTGTGTAGTTTGCGACCAGATTCAGGCGCCGCGAGACGTTCCCTTGCAAATGTACCGCAAGCGCCTTGTAGCTTGAACGATTGTCCGTACGGAATACGGAAATACCACTCGGATAATCGTACCGGCGATAGCCGTGCATGCCCGTCTCGAGCGTCCAATCCGCGCTCAAGACCCAATTTGTGTTGAAGGCATGTTCAATCCCTGCAGTCGCATGCAGCGCATACGGCGTGTGGTAATTCGAATCAATCAGGGATGGCAGGCCCGATGCATTCTGCAGATTGGAATTGTTCACTGCGATAAACGCTTCGGCCCAGCCGTTCTGCGCAAGGTCGTTGAAATAAAGTCCCACGCCGCCGCGCAGCACGGTCTTTCCGGAATCGTCAAGGCTGTAGGCCACGCCAAGCCGCGGCGCAAAAGCCTTTCGATAGTCGTGAGGAATGCCGGAAATAATGCCGTTGCCGGCCAGCGCGGGATTACGACGCTGGTCGTGGCCGGAAGCCATGAACAGCCCGAACGTCGTGTCGTAGCGCAATCCATAGTTGATTGTGAGCCGCGGCATAACGCGCCAGGAATCCTGCGCGTAAATTCCCAGGCGCTGCACGTTCTGCGAGAAGCTGCCATCACCCGCCGGAATAGCTTCGCAAGCGACATCGGCAGGGACGGAGGGAGCGCACGTGGAGCTGAAATAAAATTGCGAAGGATTAGCAGCATAAAAGCTGGGATCGTTCGAATACTTTAGAACAGTCTCGGCAGTGGCGGCCAGCGCGCCGCTGAGAACCGGCTCGTGAATAAAATTGATGCCAAAGCGCAAAGCGTGAGGACCGGCGGCATGATTCACGTCGTAGCGGAATTGATACTTTTCCTGATTGCGCAGGACCGGAAACGCCGTGATGGGAGTGACAAATTGATTGTCGCCGAAGGTTTCAAGGCCAGAGATGGTGCTGCGCGTAGAAGTGAACGGAAAATCAAGGGCGAAACCGAGATTCGAGTTGCGCACGGCGGTCAGATGCAGCCCGCTGGCGTTGAATACGAACGAGCTGACCCAGTACGGATTGAAAGTGTACTGCTCGCCGACAACCAGGTTCAAATAATTGTTGTGCGAGGTCGCGCCCGTGGAAGGGAGCGCGGCCTGCTGCACCATGGCGTTGTGCGTGACGTAACTGTCCGCCGAAGCCCGGAGAAACCAGCGGGATTTATCCGACTGCGCCCAGTCCAACCGCCCGTTCGCGAGGTATTCGCGAAACGGGACCGGGACACTCGAAGGAACAGCAATCGAATTAACTCCCCGAATCCCATCGTTAATGGCCCCCGCCGCGGCGAGTTGCGCGAGCGCATTGAATTCAGCCTGGCTCGCCGGGCTATACGCGATGCTCGCGTCCTCGTGGACGAATTCGAAGGAGGAAAAAAACCATAGCTTGTCCTTCACTACGCGGCCGCCAACAGTTCCTACATAATTTTGCCGGGAGAAAGGCTGCTTGGGATCGGGCGCTGGATTGTCAATCGGGAAGCGTGCATTGAGCCCCGAAGCCCGGCCGTAGAAGGAGCCGGAACCATGCCAGAAGTTCGTGCCGGCCTTGGTGGTGATCACTACGGAGGCGGCCGTAGTGCGTCCGGTGTCTGCGTCTTCCTGCGCCGTGCGTATTGCAAATTCCTCGATAGCCTCCGGTGAGAAATTCTGCAGAAATCCACCGATCCAGTCATCCGTATTGTCGGCGCCGTCCACAGTCAAATCATTGTTCAAGCCCGAGCTTCCGCCCGTGGACACCGCGGTGATTCGCGCTTTCGTGGGATCGGATGGCTCGAGTGGCTCCGTTCCCGGAGCGAGATAAGCGATATTGGCGAAGCTGCGGGCCGCCAGTGGAATGCTGTCGAGGTCGTGTGATGTGATGATGGTCTGATGCACGGCGCTGGAGGTATCGATGGGTTGCGTGGTGATGGACCACGGCCCTTCCAGATCCAGCGTGATGCTCTGCTGCACCGGCTGCGGTTTCAAAGTGACCGTAATTTCCTGCACCGAACTGACAGTGACTCTCACGTTCGAATTGGCTTGCGCGAATCCGTTGGCCTGTACTTTTACCTGGTAAGTTCCCGGCGCCAAATCGTCGATCCGGAACTCGCCTCGCGAGTCGCTGGTGATTTCACGCTGGAATGAGAATTCCGCTGCACGGACAGAAATCTTCGCCGAAGGAACGCGGCCACCGGTGGCGTCCTGAATGACGCCGCGGAGAGCGCCCCGCGGATTTTGCGCCAGCAGCTCGCACGGCAGCAGAGCCAGAAAGAGTGATAAGACAATAGCGGTTCTAAAGGCTCTGGGACGCTTCCGAATGGAACGGATGCTCATCGTGGCAGCTAGGCTACGAAATGCAGCGGTCTACTACCACAGGTCGTAGGTATTTCATCGAAGCAAGCCGCAGAGGCGCTGCAATCCACTGAAAATGCGCTTGCCTGAAGAGTTAGCGGAGGAAGAGTTCCAGGAGCCGGTGCACGGAAGAGAGAGTCGCGGGCCATGTCAGGAAGAGGACGATGCAAGCAGCGGTCCCGAGGGTCGAGCCGATGGCGACGGTGCGCGTCCGTGAGAGCGTTTTTGCAGGAGGCGACTGAAGAGCGAGCAAGCGATCGACGCGCGCGGAAAGATCGTGATCACCGGCGCACAGAGAAGTATGGAGAAACGACAGGCGCGGAGCCGTGCCCATCATTCGCGCCACTCGCAGGAGCGCCGTAGCAAGCGATAGAGCTCGCTGGGAATCGCCGCGCACGGCTTCATCGTCTGCCGCCCATTCCGAGAGTTTTGCCCAGCTCTGCTCGAGTGCGGAAAAAACGCGGAAAAAGGGAATGGGAGCCGGCGCCAGGAGGAGCACAAGGCGCTTGAGATTGTCGCGCGAGTCGCGATGAGCATTTTCGTGCAGCAATGCCACTTGCAGCTCCTCCAGGGAAAGGGAGCGGAGCAAGGCATCGGAAATGATCAGGCGTGGACGAAAAAGGCCGACCAGCGCAAGGAGCGGTGCGTCTTTGTTGATGATTACAGCCGTCGAGGATTCCTCGAGCAGAATCGCGCAGCCTGCATCTTGCCACGCGCGGCGGAAGCGAACGGAAGCGGCGAGGGCGCGCGCGACTCTCGCGAGGGAGCCAAGCCAGCCTGCTGCTCCCAGGAACGCAAGCGTGTGGCAAGTCCATCCGATGCGCTCGGAAGAAGCTTGCGGTTCGAACCAGAGATAGCTGGGGATGCAGAAGAACAGCACTGCTCCGGCTCCCAGCACGCAAGGGAGCACGCGTATGCCGAACAGAAAATGAACCGCGGAGCGCGGGCGCATCGTTTTCGCCATTCGAATGATCGCGCGCGACGCCAAACCCGCCGCAAGGCCTGCGGCTGCATTCACCACGAAAAAGGAAGCGAGGCAAAGACACAGCAGTCGCAGCGCATAAGGAACGATCATGGCTGGCCTCGCCGGAAAAGCTCACGGCGCTTTCTGCGAATCTTCTTTTCCAGTTCGTCGAGAAGCGCGGTGTCGTGCTCGCCCACCGCATCGAGGAAAGAAGAAAGCAGCAGTTCGCGCGACGCCTGGGGCCCGGTCAAAAAATTCGTGAGAACATTTTCCGCCCGCGTGCGCTCCCATTCCTGCTGGGAAAATCGCGCGGAATAAAGGAATGCCCGATCCGGCATCCGCCGGTCCAGCAAACCTTTTTTGTAAAGCCGGTCCAGTGTGGTCATGACCGTGGTGTACGCCAGCGGACGCTCCAACTGCTGAACTACGTCGCGCACGTTGCTCTCGCCGCGCGCCCAGAGAATCTGCATCAGGTCAAACTCGAGGCGGCCGAGCGACAGTTGCTGGGCGTCTCGGCTGGGAGGCGCTGTGCGGTTTTTGAGAAAACGGATCATCTTTCCAAAACCACTCTCTGCGCGACGACGCAGATTGGCAGTTGCTTCGAACGGCAAAAGGCATTCTACGCTTTTCTCGCGCGAGGTTGAGATTTTAATCTTCGCGCAGAAAAGACGAACAGGGCCACCCTGTGGGGCGGCCCTGTTTGCTGTAAGCCCGCAACAACAATTGCTACAAAAAGGAAGGCCAACACCCGCTTAATTCCTGAGACGTGCGGCAGGTGGCCGGAGTTACAGCGGACTTAGTCAAAATTCGTTGCAGACGCGCCCGGCAACGATTGCCAAAACGGGGGGCGCTGCGACGAATCGGAGCGCCCTCCAGGTTAATGTTAGGCCTCGCGCGTTAGGCCCTCTGCGCCAAGCCTTGGGCGCCCAGGCTGAAGCGATCAGTTCCTGGGAGAAGGCCCGGGGGCACCTGCTTGAAGCAGGCGTAACGGTAAAGGGCGGCGTTGAAGATGCCTCCCACCGCGGACATGAAAAACCGACAGCAAGAGGAAATAAACAAACATGTGGTCATGCCCAACCATGTGCATCTATTGATGAGCGAACCCAAAAAGCGGACGCCATCAACAGTGATGCAGATGCTCAAGCAACGGGTTTCGCGAAAGATGAGGAGGAAGGGGCGTGCGATCCCAAAGGGACAGCTTCCCCCGCGGTTCCCGAAGTTTGCCGCGGAGATGCCGCAGTTCTGGCAGCCGAGGTTCTACGATTTCAATGTGTACAGTCATAAGAAGAAAAAGGAGAAATTGGACTACATGCACGTGAATCCAGTGGTGCGGGGACTCGTGAGGCATCCGAGGGATTGGCCGTGGAGCAGTTTTTCCTTCTATGCGAAAGATGAACCAGGGCTAGTCGCCGCCACTACGAGAGGAACGGAAGGCGACACCGAACTATGGTTCCAGCGCCTTGGGGAGCAGGATGACGACGGGTTTTCCACCGATACCGGCGAAGGAAACCTCCAAATCGCCGGAATTTTCGACCTCACCGCGAAATTCACCAAATTGATTGGTCGTGGTCTTGACAACACTACCGCGGCGATTCGAGAGCGTGACGTGCACGTCGCGGCCAATCATCTCCGGGTGGCTGACGTCCAACAACTGCCCGGTGACGACGAGGCGATTGGTCTCCTGGCGTAATTCGATCTGGAGATCGATCTGATAAGGCTGAGCGCGATAAAGCAACTGCCGGATGCGCGTGGGAGCCGAACGTATTCCGGCAGGGGCCGGATGCGAAAAGCTGTCGAATAACAGATGGATGAGGCGGCCTGCTTCGCGGCGCCTGGCGGTCAAGCCGGCGATGGCGAATGCGGCCTTGGCCACGCGAACACTTTCCGCGGCAGGCTGGTAAGCGGCCTCAAGCGCGGTGGCATGGGCTACTTTCTGCCAAAGCGCCTCTGTCTTCACGTAATGATTGCGCGGATCGCGGCGCGTTCCTCGGTGATTCTGGATGACCTTTCGACGATGGTCAGATGCCGCGTGGTTCAAAAGATAATTCCATTCCACAACTTTAAAGTGCTTCATCCTGGTTCCCCCATTTCTCTCTGCCGGTCTTTGTTTCCTAAGATACTGGCCGTTTCCTAACGTGCGGACCGTTTTCCAGCGTACGGGCCCTGACGTACGCGTCAATGCAACGGTACTCATAGAGGAAGGAGAGTGCAGATGGAGGAAAATATAGATAAGCGGGTATTGACCCTAGCGCCTTTTCAGGTGAATCCCCCAATTCGCAGCTGAAATAGCGTGGAAAGTTTTCGGATCGCGGGCATTGTGATGGACGGGTTGCGAGCGTAGAATCCGCGCAACTCGCTTTGTGGAGGCATTCATGATGGATCGGCGTGGATTTTTGTCTTCGTTCGCAGGCGTTGGCGGGGCGGCCAGTGCGCTCGGCTTGCCGGCAAAATGGAACGCGCTCCTCGAGCAAGAAGCGCCGAAGGTGCCGGACAGCGCGCTCTACGGTTCGAATGAAGAGGCATATTGGGCTGAGTGGCGCAAGCAATTCTTGATTCCCAGCGACGAGGTTTACCTGAACAACGGGACGGTGGGATCGTCGCCCATGCCGGTGCTGCGTGCGGTTTTCGACGGCTATAACGATACGGAAAAAATGGCCCAGAGCGATCCGGAGGATTATCCGATCTGGGGCTACGCGGCGTGGAATGAATTCCGCGACCCGCTGGCGGAGTTCGTGGGGTGCACGCGCGATGAGCTGGCGCTGGTGCGCAACGCGACGGAGGCCAACAGTTACATCGCGAACGGGCTGGACATGAAGCCCGGCGACGAAGTGTTGATGACCGACCAGGAGCATCCCGGAGGCGAGCATCCCTGGAACCTGCGCGCAAAGCGATACGGGATTGTGGTGAAGAAAATCACTCTGCCGAAGCCGGTGCCGAATGCGGCGGCCGTGTTGAATCTCGTCAATGAAGCGATTACTCCACGGACGCGCGTGCTGTTCTTCAGCCATATCACGACGGTGACGGGCGTAGTGCTGCCGGCGAAGGAACTCTGCGCTCTGGCCCGGTCGAAGGGGATTCTGTCCGCGGTGGATGGCGCCCATGTCGTTGGAATGATGCGGCTGAACGTGCACGAGCTGGGCTGCGACATGTACACATCGAGCCCACACAAATGGCTGCAAGCGCCAAAGGGCACCGGGTTTCTTTATGTGCGGGACGAGGTGATCGACCGGCTGTGGAACACTATCGTCACGGCGGGATGGGACGAGCCGAAGCTGCGCGCGGAACGCTTCCAGCGGATCGGAAGCTCGAACGTGCCGGCGCTCTGGGGCATGCGCGCGTCGGTGCAACTGGCGAATCAGATCGGGATGGAGAGGATTGAACGGCGGCACCGGCAAATGGCAGACTATATTCTGAAAGAGATGGTGCAGCGTGGCGCGGAATCCTGGACGTCTCCCGATGCGGGGCTGCGCTGCGCGATCGCGTCGGTGAACGTCGCGCCGATACAGATCGCGGAAATCGAAAACTGGATGTGGAAGACAAAGAAGATTCGGATCAGAGGCGGCGCTCCATCCAAGATCCGGCTGTCAACGCCGTATTATTTACTGCGAAAAGACGTGGACCGCTACTTAGCGGCGTTCGATGAGTATAAGAAAGGGAAAAGCGCCGCATGAAAATCCTTCAAGGACAAAGCTTCTCCGATAAGATGAAGGGAAGCGCATCTGCCTAGATTCATTGTTGAAGCCCGAGCATCACTTTCTGACCGGGGTCAGGGGAAAGAATGCCGACCTCTCGCAAGATTTTTGTCCTCGCAACAGTGGCATTGGGGTGCCACTTTGTCGCTCTAGCCTTCCATTCCGCGCTGGCCAGCGGCGTCATTGAATTCATACTGATCGTTTTGGCAGCGGCGGCCTGTTTCCAGGCGGCGGGCCGCGCTTCTGGTTTCGCGCGGCGGTTCTGGCGGCTCATGGGCATCGCGTTTGCCCTGTATTCCGCGGGCCAGGTCATAGCCACCTATTACGACAGCGTTCTCCATGCATCGCTGCTGGAGTGGTGGCCAAGCGACGTTCTTTTTCTGTATCACGTGGCACCGATGGCCATGGCGCTGTTTCTTGCCGACGATAGTGCGGAGTCGCGCGTCTACCGATGGCAGCGCTGGCTTGATTTTCTACAAATCGGAATCGTCTCCCTCTCAGCATACTTCTTTTTCCTCTACGTTCCATTGGGGACGACGCAACAGCCGGAAACCATTAACGCCCTGTACTGGTGGGTTTTCACATGGCGCAACTTCATCCTGGCCTTCACGTTTGTATTGAGGGCGCTGCTGACAAAGTCCCGGCTGGTGAAGTCGCTGTTCGGACGAATGGCCATTTTTCTTGTGCTTTTCGGGATCGGTGATTCCGTCTTCGTGTATCTTCAGACGTGGCAGGGTCTGCAGTTTGGCACCTGGTACGAGTTGCTATGGACTATTCCAAGAACGCTTATGGTGTGGCTGGCGACGACCTGGGTAGCTCCGGAAGAACCGGAGCCGGCGCTCAAAGAAGGCGCATCGGAGTCTTTGCTACTGGCACAATTCGCTCATATCGCCTTCCCGCTCCTGGTATTGGCCATGGCCACGTCGGCGGTCGGTCAACAGTTGAAGCTCGCGGTGGTGGCGGTTCTGGCATCGTTCGGGTGCTCCAGCCTCCGCCTGCTGCTGAGCCAACGAGCGCAGAGTGAATTGTTGGCGCAGCAGAAACACTCGGCGGAATCCTTGCGGGCGGCGGAGGCAAAGTTCCGGGGACTGCTGGAATCCGCTCCCGACCCGATGGTAGTGGTCAATCGAGAAGGGCGAATCGTGCTGGTGAACGCGCAAGCAGAAGAGACGTTTGGATATCGGCGAGAAGATTTGTTGGGGCAACCGATGGACATCTTGGTCCCCAAGAGGCTTCAGGGAGAATGTTTGGAATATCGAACCGGGTTTCTGAGAGCGCCACGAGGCTCTTCCATGGGAGCGACCTTGGAGATCCATGGATTGCGCAGGGATGGCAACGAGTTCCCTGTGGAGATCAAGTTGAGCTTGCTGGAAACGGAAGAGGGCCTGTGGGGGTGTGCAGCGATCCGGGATCTGACAGAGCGGCGGAAACTGGAGCAACAGTTCCGGCAAGCGCAAAAGATGGAGTCTATCGGGACGCTGGCGGGCGGAATCGCGCACGATTTCAACAACCTGCTGACGGTAATCCTGAGCTACGGCAGTTCTCTGACCGACGAGCTTCCGAAGAATTCGAAACATCGGCGCGCGGCCGAGCAGATCTACTCAGCAGCGGAACGCGGGGCGGCACTGACCAGCCAGATGCTGGCTTTCAGCAGAAAACAGGTGTTTCAATTGCGCGTCGTGAATCTCAACGACATCGTCCGGAACCTGCTGAAGATGCTGCAGAGGATCATCGGAGAACACATCGAGATCAAGATGATGCTCGCGGAGGATTTGGTACGGGTAAGAGCAGATGCCGGGCAGCTCGAACAGGTGCTGATGAATCTCAGCGTTAACGCGCGCGATGCGATGCCCCAGGGCGGAAGACTGACACTTGAGACGCGGAACGTCGAGCTGGACGATGATTTTGTGAGGGCCCATATTGGCTCGACTGCCGGGCCGCACACTTTGCTTGTGGTCTCCGATACCGGGATGGGCATGAACACGGAGACCCAGGCACGCATCTTTGAGCCGTTTTTCACCACGAAAGGGCCTGGGCACGGAACCGGCTTGGGTTTGGCGATGGTCTACGGCGTGGTGAAACAGAGCGGCGGGTACATCTCGGTGCACAGCCAAGTGGGCAAAGGCACGATCTTTCAAATTTACCTGCCCCAGGTGGAAGAGAGGGCAGAGACTTCGGAATCGAGAAAACCGCAAAGAGATCGGAAGCAAGGTTCCGAGACAGTTCTGCTGGTCGAGGACGATGCAGCGGTGCGAGAGCTTGTCGATTCAATGCTGAGCGCGCAAGGGTACAACGTGTTGGTTTCCCGGGATCCACAAGACGTGGAGACAATCTGCGAACGGCATGCGGGACGCATTCATCTCCTGCTCACGGATATGGTCCTGCCCGGAATGAGCGGGCGTGAGGTTGCGAAGCGAGTCGGTTCCTTGCGGCCGGACGTCAAAGTGCTGTTCATGTCGGGGTATACCGACGACGCATTGGCCCACAGTCACGGTTTCGAGGAACCTTTCGCGTTCTTGCAGAAGCCCTTCTCGTCGGTGACTCTGGCGACAAAGATTCGAGAGGTTCTGGACGCGGACGGATTGAACCTGGCATAACGAACCGTACCGCCAAGCCGGCAGCAGGTCGAGCCGAACGGCTTGGTGCATTTCTTGACCCTGCGCGCAAGGGTCGAATACACTATTAAATTCGGAAGCAGCCGGTGAAGAAGCCAGTGGGCTGTTCTGCCGTTGCGGGTGAAAGAGGCTGCCCCGCGATTGCGTACTACCTATCGCAAGTGACAAGGGGGATTGTTTTGCCAAAGCGCACATTTCAACCGCGACGACGCCGGCGCGCCAAGACGCACGGCTTCCGCGTTCGCATGAAGACGAAGGGCGGCCGCAAAGTGCTGGCGGCGCGCCGTAAGAAGGGACGTCATCGGCTCACCCCCGAATAATTCCGGGAACCCGTTGCCCACAGCCCGTTTTAGTGGGCAAGGGAATCGGTTTCCGCGCGAGGCGCGGCTGGTGCGGCGCGGAGAATTTGATGCTGTCTACCGCGCCGGAAAACGCCGTTCAAGTTCCCACTTCACAGTCTTTTTTCGCGCCAACGAACTGCCGCAGAGCCGTTTCGGATTCAGCATCAAGAAGGCCCTGGGCGGCGCGGTCGTGCGCAATCGTATTCGGCGGCGCCTGCGCGAGGTCGTGCGCTGCCACCGGCTGGAGATACCCGCAGGATGGGACATCGTCATACACCCGAAGAGTTCGGTGGCGCGCGCGGAGTTTACGGCGCTGACGGCGGATTTGCTGCGGCTGCTGAAAAGCGTGTAATGCATTCCTGTGCTGAAACGCCGGTAGCTTCGCCGAATTCGTCCCTTGGCGTCTCATTAGCGGACGGGGCAAGCCCCGCCCCTACTCAGGTCGCAGCGATTCGAAACGAAGAACGATCCGTTCCTGTGCGCGGCGCATTGTTCGCGCTGCGGTTCTACAAAGCGTATTTGTCGATTTTGTTTGCGGGAAGTTGCCGCTTTGAGCCGACCTGTTCGCGCTATGCCTACGAAGCGATTGAACGATTTGGCCTGGCGCGTGGAGTCTGGCTTGGATTGAAGCGGCTGCTACGCTGCCAACCGCTGTCGCGCAAGTTTGGATACGACCCGGTTCCGGAGAAATGGGAAGAAATGCCAACGAGTTCAGCTGCAGGGAAACTTTTGAAGACTGAGGCACGCTCGTGAGCGTGCCGGGGCAAAAGGACAAGTTCACCCCGGAGCTGCGGATTCTCGTAGCTTCCTTGCTTTCCTTTGGAGTGATTATCCTTTGGGCAAAATTCTTTGGGCCAAAGCCACAGGTCCCGCCAACGCAGAGCAACCGTCCGGCGGCGACAGCTCCGGCAACACCGGGACCCGTAGCGTCACCGGCGGCGAACGCTCCACAGGCCGCCGCGGCACCGGCAACCATCGCTCCTGCAAAGCCTGTGAACGTCGCGGTAAAAAGCGATTCGCAGGAACGCACGATCGTCGTCGAAAACAGTCTGTACCGCGTGGAGATTTCGAACCGCGGCGCGGTGGTGAAGAGTTGGCAGCTCAAGAATTACAAGGATGATGCGAAGCCGCAGCGTGTGCTCGACGTCGTGCACCCGGATGCATCGCAGCAGACCGGCGGCTGGCCCTTTTCCCTGGTGCTCGATGATGAACAGCTGCAAAATGCCGCGAACGCAGGGCTTTATCAGATTTCCTCAGACGCGACCAACGTGCGCGCCCCCACCGATGTTGACCTCACGTGGAGCGACGGCCACCTGGAAGTCACCAAGCATTTCCACTTTGACCATACCTACGTGGTCCGCGTAGAAACCTCGGTCAAGTTCAACGGCAATCCCATTAAAGCAGGGCTTGGCTGGCTTGGCGGCTTCGGCGATTTGACGGTGACGAATCCCGCGCCTGTGGAAACGGTCACAACCTACTACAGCGAAGGCGGCAAGATCACGAACTTCGCGCACAAGAAGCTCGAGGGTCCGGACAAGTGGGGTCCGGGTGTCTGGCAAGGTGGAAAAGATTTCGTGGGGATCGAAGACCGATATTTTACGGCAGCGTTTCTCCCTCCGAATGGCGCCGCGCCCGGCACTCTGGAGACGCGCTACTGGAAGGCGTTCCACACGGTCAAGGCAGCCGATGGACAAGAGGCGTTGGAACCTGTGCCGCAAGTAGCGGCGGCTGCACCGACGCAGCCGCTTGCTCTGCGCGTCTATGTCGGTCCGAAAGATTACGATGACTTGAAGAAGATGAACCCGCCGCTGCACGGGCTTATCAGCTTCGGCTGGCTGGAATTCATCGCCGAGCCTCTTTTCCATGGGCTGAAGTGGCTGCACAACTACATTCCCAATTGGGGATGGGCCATCGTGGTCCTGACGCTGGTCATTAATATGCTGCTCTTTCCGCTGCGCATTTCGAGCTACAAGACAACCTTGAAAATGCAGCGCGTGGCGCCGGAAATCAAAGCCATCCAGGAAAAATACAAGAAATACTCGATGCGTGACCCGCGCAAGGCGGAAATGAACAAGGAAGTTATGGCCATCTACAGCCGTGAGGGCATCAACCCGGTGGGCGGCTGCTTCCAAATGTTTTTGCAAATGCCGGTGTGGTTCGGCTTAAACACAGCGCTGCGCTACGCTATTGAGATGCGGCACGCGACGTGGTTGTGGGTAACGGACCTTTCGGCAAAAGACCCTTATTACATTCTTCCAGTGCTGATGGGTCTATCCATGTATCTCGTCTCGAAGATGACACCGATGACCGCCACAGACCCGCAGCAGCAAGCCATGATGAAGATCATGCCCATCACCATGGCGGGAATCTTTATGATTTCGCCGATTTCGAGCGGTCTGGCAGTGTATATTCTCACCAGCAGCGTGGTCGGTATCGCGCAGCAGTGGTACCTAAACCGGACGCATCCGGCACCCGCACCTGCAAAACCCGCACGCGGGAAGAAGTCTTAAGAGGACACTTCAGAGAGGAAGATGCGGTTCGCGTTTTCGAACGCCTATGGTTCAAGAACTCATCCGCGATGGGAAACTGGACCGCCAAGCAGCGACTGATGCTCTGCGCCAGTTTCTGGAAAACATCGTGCGTGTTTCCGGGCTGGAGTTGAAAGTAAGCGTGCGGGCGGTTTCGCCGGAAGGCGAAGGTTCCGTGAGCGGCGTGGAAGTGCTCGCCGATCTTGACGGCAAAGATAAGGAAATTCTCCTGGAGCGCGGCGCGGACGTTTTGAAAGCGTTCGAACATCTGGCCTTTCGGGCGCTGCGGCTGGAACCGGCTTACCATGAAAAAGTTCATATCGACAGCGGCGGCTACCGCGCGCTGCGGTTTGAGGAATTGCGCATGACGGCGCGCGTTGCCGCGGAGCGCGTGCAGACTTCTCGCCAGCCGTTCCGTCTGAATCCCATGTCTTCGCGCGAGCGCCGCATTGTGCACATAGCATTAAAGGATATGACCGGAGTGCGCACGGAGAGCTCCGGCGTGGGCGAAGACCGCCAGGTCGTCATTCATCCCGCGGACAGCAAACCTTCCCCGTAGGACAGGCATTCTTGCCTGTCATTCTTCTTGTGGCAAAGAAGAACTACCGCGTAACCCAGCCTTGCGAGAGCACATTTCCGTCAGAGCCGAGCCGCACACGATACGTGAAAGCTGCGGGGCGGTCACGGCGCATTGGAGCAAAACGGATGTCAGAAATCTCCACGACGGCCACGTCGCCTTCCTTGCGGAAGCGCATCACGGGAAATCGAGAGAACCACAGAACTTTCTGCACTTCGGGCAGGCGTTTGGCGGCCTCGATATACGAATTCGGTGGCGCGTCGGGATAGTAGCGGTGTTCGAGCGCGAGCAACTGCCCGTCGCTTGACGGCTTGTCGGCTAGGTCCATGCGCAGTTCGTAGACGCCTCGCTCCGTTCGAACCAAGCCGTCCCAGTGCCAGAGCGATGGCGGAAGCGGTAACGCGCCGATGGATTCAACCTGCAAGCGCTCCAGTTCAGCGAATTTCTGGATGCGCGAGAGCGCAACGTGGTGCGCGTAGACGGTACACCCGACATAGATCAGTGCCGCGGCGAAACCAGCGCGATTCCAGTTATCGTGCCGGATCTTCGCGCCCCATCCGAGCAGCGCGGGCAGCAGAAAGAGCGCGGCAAAAATGATCATGGCGCTCAGAACGACCCCGCCGGAAATGGGTGCGCCGACAGTTTCACCAATTCTTGCGATGAGAAACGGCGCTGGCAGGAACACCAGCCACATTCCAACGGCGCGGCCCCGAACTCTTTCGGGATGGGCGTACACCCACGCGAGCAACTGCGGCACCAGGAAAATCGCCGTGAGCGTGAAGTCGACGATGAAGATGAGGTCCCACGCGGGGCGCGACCATTCGAGCGGCGACCAAATCATGGTGCCAAAGGAAGTTACCAAATCGAGCAGAATGTGGCTCAGAATGCCAACCGCGTAGATCGCGCTCAACGCTGCGAAGGAGGGCGCCTCCCATTTTCGCCACTTGGCAAACACGCTTGTGATGGCGGCGAGAAGCAGGGCCCAAAGTGGAAGTAAGATCAGCGAATGCGTGATGCTGCGGTGCCAAGTGATCACCAGGAGTGTATCGTGGGAGAAAATATCGCGGATGACGTCAGAGTCCGGAAAGATCGCGCCGAGCATCAGCGACCACGTGATGATGCGGCCGCGGTTCATCGGGTGCGAGGCGAACATATCCTCGCCGCGGAAAACGGCCTTCCCTATCAGCGCCCCGGCGATCCCGTGTGTGATCGTGTCCATCGTTAGAGTTTATCCGATGCGCCCGGACGCAGCATTCTAGCGGATAGATAGGAGCGGATTTGTCTTGGGAATGACTTTGCCGATGCGGCGCAGGGAGACGCCGTGGCGATCGAGGGCGGAGATGGCCGCGTCAGCGGATTCCGGCGAGATGGCGATCAGAAGGCCGCCAGACGTTTGCGGATCGAAGAGCAGGTCGCGATGTTCCTGCGTTACGCTCTCCGCAAAACGCACGCAATCGCCAATGAAATCGCGGTTATTTTTCAAACCGCCGGGAAGAAATCCTCCGCGTGCGGCTTCGACGGCACCAGGAAGATACTGGACTGCGGCATGTTCGATCTCCAGTGACACGCCTTCCATTCCTCGCTCGGAATTTCCGAGCGCCATCTCGCGCGCGTGGCCGAGCAATCCGAATCCTGTAATGTCCGTGACCGCATGAATCGGTTGCGTCGAACCGGCCTTTTCTTGTACTTCCTGCAAAGCCTCGGAGGCCGCCCGATTCAGCTCTTTCATGGAAGCAATTGCCGCGTCTAAATCTTCCGCTGCCACGCGATCTTTTTTCAACGCGGTCGAGAGCACGCCCGTCCCGATGCTTTTCGTCAGGAGTAGATCGTCGCCCACGCGCGCGCCGACATTTCGCCAAACGCGCTGCGGATGGATCACGCCCGTAACCGCGTAACCAAACTGAATATCGTCATTGCGAATCGAGTGGCCGCCGATTACGCTGCATTTCGCTTCCGTCATTTTCGAAAGACCGCCGCGAATAATCTGCTCCAGGATTTCAGGATCGCCCTTGTCAGGAAATCCCACAATGGAAAGCGCGGAAACCGGCTTGCCGCCCATGGCGTAAACATCGCTCAGCGCATTCGCTGCCGCGATTTGTCCAAAAGTGTGCGGGTCATCCACAATCGGCGTGAAAAAATCGACAGTCTGAACCATCGCCATCTCAGGGCTCAACAGATACACCCCGGCGTCGTCGTTGGTATCAAAACCAACGAGCACGTTCGGATCAGTTGGCCGCGGCAAACGGCGCAAAACGGAATCCAGCAACCCTGGACTCAGCTTCGCCGCTCAACCCGCTGCCTTGACCATGGCCGTCAGTTTCACGGATGGGGTCAAGCCGCACCTCACTGTAAAGCCTTTTGATTATAACGATGTACGGCGCTTCGTGCTCGCGCTAGCGGCCGTGGGACTGAACCCAAGCGGCGAAAGCGTGCCACGCCGCTGTCTTGCCGATGGGTATTCGTATTTGTTGGACGAAGATGAGGTAAGCGCTTGCCCAGAGCGTAGCGCGATGAATCTTTCGCGTGGACCAGAAGTCGTAGGCCGCCAAGGCGAGCAGAAAGAAATACGTGAGCAACGCCGCCACTGGCGCTCTTCTGTAAACGAAGTCGATTGGCCAGCGGGCAACCGCGGCGATCAACAGCGCCGTCGTTGCCACGATGATGAGGCGTTTATGTGTTGGGGGATTGAAGCGGGCGCGAAATGCAAAGAAAATCAGCGTCGCAAAAATCAACATATCCGTAAGCGGAATGATGTAGAAAAATTGCGCGTCGCGGCCTGCGGGCCCCGCCCTGCGAATCAGGGAGTCCGTCGCCGCCAAGGAACCAAGGATGATCATCAGGCAGCCCAAAAGGAAGCCCACGATACCCAACCGGCGATGGATGTCCACGCGGCCGGCGGAGACCAGCGAGGCCTGAGTGACGAGCAAAAGAATCCAACAGGAAAATGCCGCGCCGTGCAAATGAATGATTAGACTGGGCAGCGGCGCGCCGAACACTCCCGCCAGATAATACGTGCGCGCGAATCCAATGAAAACGGTTGCGAGCATGAGCCAGGCCATGACCGAGAAGAAAAGATGGTCGTAGCGGCGGCCTGGCAATGCCATCGAGGATTTAGCGGTATTGCTTGCACTAGCAACTGTTGTAGCCATCGTGTCTTTCTAGCCTGGATCGATTGGAGCTGTGGGAATTGCAAGGAGTGTAGGACAGACGGGTTTCAGATTGCCAGCGAATATTCGTCTTGATTTCTGCAGGATTGATCGCCACTTTCAAGGGTCGGTGGCGTGCTGGCGCAATCGGAAACTGGGTGAGCTCACGTACCTTGGTCACTTGCGCAACGGATGCGGAAAGTGTTCTCATCGGCGGATGCCGTGGGACATCTGGCTCATCTTTTTCGTGCTCGGCGTAATTCTGCCGTGGCGGGGGCGGGCGCGTATGAAGAAACTGCTTGCGCTACCGCAGGTCACCACGATGGAACGCCTCATCCTTTACGCCTCGACGATCGGCTTTCAATGGTTTGCCGTCGCGGTTGTGGCCTGGCGTGCATGGGCGCACGGATTCAGCGCTTCCCAGCTTGGTCTGACGGTCCATGATAAAAGCAGGATTCTTATCGCAGCGGTTGCTGGCGCCGCGACGATTGCGGCTCTCCAGTGGCTGAACCTGCGGCGCGTTGGGAGAATTCCCGTCGAAGCGCGGGGCTCTCTTCTGGCCATCGCGGAACGAATCCTGCCGCAGTCCGCTGTGGAATTGCTTCCCTATCTCGCCCTCGCGATTACCGCAGGCCTCTGCGAGGAGTTTCTCTATCGCGGATTCGTCATGGCCGTCCTCATCCATGTAGGATTGCAGACTTGGACCGTGGTGCTGCTTTCTTCTGCCCTATTCGGGCTCGCGCATAGCTACCAGGGGCGCGGCGGAATTGTGATGACGATGTTGATCGGAGTTATTCTGGGCCTGGGGCGAATCGCCTTCGATAGCCTAGTACCCGTAATTTTCTGGCACAGCGCCGTGGATGTGGTCGCCGGAGCGGTCGGTCCGCGATATCTGACTGCAAAGGCAAATGTTACACAGGAAAGGGCCACGCCGATACATCAGATATAACTAGTAACTATTATGACAACAACAAGCCCAGCCCCCTCAACGGTCGTAATCCGGCGCGCTCTAGCAGAATTCAATCTGCCCGCGTATGACGACCAAGTGCTGCAAATTCAACGATATATAGAGATTCTGTTGGCTTGGAACGAAAAGGTCAATTTGACCGCGATTCGTGACCCCTTGGAGATTCTTTATCGTCATTTTTGCGAGAGTATGTATGCGTCTGTGGCCGTACTTGTGGAAAACGGTCGGCTCGCCGACGTAGGGTCTGGAGGCGGCTTTCCAGGGCTCCCCCTGAAGATTATCCGGCCAAATTTGCAGGTTTTTCTGGTTGAATCCAGCATCAAGAAAGTCACATTTCTCGCGGAAGTCATTCGAGAATTGGGACTTAAGGACACACAAGTGCTGGCGCGGCGCTACGAAGAGCTTGGGGAGGAGGTCGCCCCCCTTGACTATGTGTGCTCGCGCGCGCTCGGCGAATTCCCCGCCTTCCTCGAATGGGCGGGGTCGCAACAGATAGCAGCAAAACAAGTTATTCTTTGGACCGGCGCTCGCGACCTGCCCGAAATCCAGAAGATCGCCACTTGGGATTGGCGCGAGCCGATTGCGGTGCCTCATTCCTTGCGGCGCCTCCTTTTGGTGGGGACCAAGAAATCCGAGACCGTCGGTGCTTCTGCTCCTGGATAGGACTTGGCTGTTCTCACTGAATAGGGACGCTTCAGAAAGGCGATGTTCCACGTGGAACAAACTCACCCCAAGCCTTTCCATGAACAGCGGCAAATGTTCCACATGGAACATTCTTCCTACCATCCCACTTTGCAGCGTCCATCCGTGTTCCACGTGAAACATCTTGCATCCTGGAATCGTCTTTGCTAGATTTTCGCTGGCGAGGGATTATTTGGCTCGAATCATCGCAGTTGCAAATCAAAAGGGCGGAGTAGGCAAAACAACCACTGCGGTGAATCTAGCTGCCTGTCTCGCCATGGCCGAACAGCCGACTCTTCTTGTGGATTGCGATTCCCAGGCCAATGCGACCGCAGCTATTGGACTCGCGAAAGATCCGTCCCGGAGAACCCTCTATCACTCCCTGATCCTCAACGAACCCTTCGACAGGATCATTCAGAAATCGCAAGTGGATGCCCTAGATGTCATCCCGGCCGATAAAAACCTCGCGGGAGCAGCCGTTGAACTCGTCAGTGCAGAGAGCCGCGAATATAAGCTTCAAGGCGCCTTGAAGGTCCTGCACGAAAAGTATCGCTATATCATCCTGGACTGCCCGCCAGCCTTGGATCTCCTTACATTGAACGCGCTCGTGGCGGCCGATGCCGTGCTGGTTCCGATTCAGTGTGAATACCTGGCGCTCGAGGGCGTTTCCGAGCTACTGGATACCCTGATGCGCATCCGTCGCACCCTGAATCCGAGCCTGGAGGTTGAGGGAATCCTGCTGACAATGTACGACGAGCGAACTACGCTTTCGCGGCAGGTCGCCACGGATTTGCGCACATTCTTCGGAACGCAAATCTTCAAGAGCGTGATTCCGCGCAATGTGCGCTTGGCAGAAGCGCCGAGTTTTGGGAAACCGATCATTCTCTACGATATTCATAGCAAGGGCGCAGAAGGCTACACGCAGCTCGCCCAGGAGGTCATTGCCAATGCCGAGAAACGCGCTGGGACGGGGGCTCGGAGCGCTCATTCGGGAGCTTGAGCCCAAGGCATCGCCAGAGCCCGCACCGGTCCAGCCTCATGCAACCACTGCGAGTGGTGCCGCTAGTGCACCTGCTCGCGAAGCCGCTCATCCTGGCCCGCAGCAAATCGATATCGACTTGATCGAGCCGAGTCCTTATCAGCCCCGGACACGCTTTCGTGAGGAAGCTCTCGACGAACTGGCGCGTTCCATACAAGCCAGCGGAATCATCCAGCCTTTGGTTGTCCGGCCGATCGGCTCGCGGTTTCAGCTGATTGCCGGCGAACGCCGATGGCGCGCTGCTCAACGCGCTAGTCTGACGAAAGTCCCGGTCATCGTCCGCCAGGTGTCTGACGAGTTGGCTCTCGAGATGACGCTGGTTGAAAACATCCAGCGCGAGGATCTTAACGCGATTGAAGCTGCGCGCGCGTTTGAACGTCTGATGGACGAAGCGCAATTGACTCAGGAAGCGGTTGCGGAGCGGACCGGAAAGGATCGCGCTACTGTGGCAAATTCGGTCCGGCTCTTAAAGCTGGAGCCGAAGATTCAAGATTGGATTGAAGAAGGGAAGCTGACGGCGGGGCACGGCCGCGCCTTGCTAGCAGTGCCGGATTCGCAGTTGCGGATGCGCTACGCGCAACGCGCCGCGCGTGGCGGATTAACTGTCCGCCAAATCGAGAAGCTGGCCTCGCGGCGGTCGAAAGGCGCCCATCCGCCAGCAGAACTTCACTTGGACGCTAACATCCGTTCAGCGCTGGATGAGCTTCAGCGGCACCTCGGCACCAAAGTGCTTCTCCACCAGAAAACGAAAATGCGCCCGGGGCAACTTGTGCTTGAGTTTTATGATGACGATCAGCTGATGGGCCTCTACGATCGATTGATGAAATAATCTTTCGGGCGCGGTAGAAGAAACTGCCCGTTCGTTCAGTCGCTCATTCGACAACACGCTTGCTCAGTTGCGTTGACTTATCTGGGTGCGCAGCTAAAGTAGAGCAGTCTCTTGATGGGGGTTTTGTCATGGCATGGAAGTGGCCGAGCGCCGCAAAGAATGGCGTAAGCGAAGAATGGACAGGATTCATTGACCAGGGCGTAACTCTCGAGGGCACGCTGACGGTTACAGGAACGTTCCGCGTTGACGGCAACGTCAAAGGCAACATCATCTCGGACCAGACCATCATCCTCGGCGAAGGCGCAAAGGTGGAAGGACAGATCGAAGGCAACCGCGTAGTGATCTCCGGCCGCTTCGATGGCGTGATTTTCGCGAAGGGCCGCGTGGAAATTGAAGCCAAGGGCGTCGTGACCGGTGAAGTTCACTCCCCGTGCATGGTCATCGATCCGGGCGGAATCTTCGATGGCCGCTGCCACATGCTGGGCTCTTCGGAAACAGCTTCAACAGTGACGATTCCCATTCGCGCCGTCGGCAACGGATGATCGTCCTTCGTTACCAATATATTAATATAACTATATAATTAACATTCTCCAGCTGCTCTTACAGGCTTTCGAATCGTTCCCACATCCCGGAATAAACCCTAGGAATGCACCGTTGGCGCGAGCGATACACCTGTGGCTTTTTCTGCCGCTCGGATTACCCAGCTTCTGCGTCTCGAACCGGTGATGCCGAGGACTGATCTTTCAAAAATCCACTCAAGAGTCGCCGCAGCTATCCAACCCGCGCCGAAAGGTCCACTCAGGAACTTTTCGAATTACCATTCATACTTGAGTCGAAGCGGCGGAAAGAGCTTTCCTGCCGCATCTGCGGTAATGGTTCCGCCAACTTGGGCGATAGCAATAGCCATTGCAGGGTCCAGGCCAGCGGCTAGTTCTTTAGCCGACGGAAGTATGCCCATGTCCGGCACCACGCCATTATGCTCCAGGCTCTTCCCGTCTGCCATGACTAGATCGCCGATTGTTACCTCGAACGCATAGAAAATTTCAATCCCGATCCCCAAATAGTGAGGATACATCATCCCCTCCATCACTTGCCCTGAGGAGCGGTCGCCCATCACCATGCCACGCTTCTCCAACTGGATTACACGCGCGAATAGCTCAGATGCTGATGCGGACGCGGAATCTATGAGAACAGCGACTTTCCCTGTAAAAGGACTGTGGGTGGGTTTGACTATCAGTGGTTTAGTCGCCTTGCGCGTTATACGATCTACGACCTTGACCTCGTGATCTAGGAGAGCGGACAGCAAGTCAATGAGCGGCTCTTCGAGGCCTCCTGGATTTCCCCGCAAATCGAGTACTACTCCCTCTGCCTTTTTCATTTTGCCGATCATGCTGTCAAGGCTCTCCGGCTTGCCTCCGAATACAGGTAGCTTCCAAACCAGGACCCGGCCAACTTCAGCGTACCGGGAGTGTATCGACTCCTCGTAAGTTTCCCTGTCGCGGATCAAGCGGGAGATCGTGTTGCCTCGCGTGGAAGATCGTAGGTCCATTACGGTTGGAAGTTCCTTTTTCTCGAAGTGCACCAGCATATCACGTGACTTTGCGTCGAGGCTGCGAACCAGAAGCTTCATGCTGTAGCGCGGTGCCAGAACATCGAGTAGATATGCAAGCTTATGCTCGTCCTGCCGATGGCATGCGAAGCCATCCATAGCAAGGATCTCGTCACCCCGCTTCAAACCTTGTTTTTCAGCATCGCTGCCCGGCATCACACTAGTGACAAAATAGCTCTCGCCAACGTAACGAGCTTCGAAGCCTTTTTGTATGCGAACCGCAGGCCGGGGCGGAATGAAAGCAGTATGAGAGTCGTTGAATCCGTCAAACAGATCAGCGATGGCAGCATATGCCTGGCTCAGGCTCTGCGCGCTGCTGACCTTCTCAGAAGCGTCTCTGACTCGGGCTTCGAGATCAATTCCGTGGAACTTAGGGTCGTAGTAGTTCTTGCTAATGTCATCGGCTGCCTCCTTAAGGATGTCCTGCACCATCTGCCGCTCGCTCTTGCTTATTGGAGCGGCCCCCTGCTGATCAGCAGCGGAAAGAGACATGACCATGCTCAGACAGAATGTGGCGAGAAGAGTAAAGTTTTTAGTGGGTTTCATCTGTGGAGTGATTGGGTGACCTCGGGACTATGTTGCGTCGGTTCTTGCGCTCTTGGAAATTGAACGCGACCGATTTCTTGTCAGACGGCGGAGACTGGTAATTTTGCACTGCGGTCTGTTCTCGGCTTGAGACTGCAGAGACCAAAACAACGCCACAAAGTAACTGATTCCAGCGCGGACTCATGGTGGGGCATTCTCTCATAAGCCGATGTGCTTGTGTGACCCACAAACCCTCCGAACCCTCCGAAGTGACCTCCTCCATTCTGTAGTTGCCCCATAGCCCGCCCGCGGATGCCCTGGGCGTAACCGGCTTACTAGGAAATCCCTAAGGATCAGCGGTCGGGCCATCCAAGTTCTAAAATGGTCCACTAGCCTTAATTGAAATGGCTCGGAGAACTCGAACTCAGGTATTTGCATACCACAGCGGGAGCATCGAGACCAATTGTCCCTTGGAAGTAGCCGAGCCGCGAAAGTCTTGGGCTGCTGCATAGGGATCTGTTTACAGCGCATTCGAGGAGCCTGAGAAATTGTCAATTCCTGATGAACGCAATATAAAAGGGCGCCCCTTTTTGATGTAGGTTTTGATCGTTCGCATCATCACCTACAAGGAGCACCCTCATGAATGAAGCCAAGTATATT
>Ga0137410_10000686_pt1 | contig 23476 bp, 21 predicted proteins | sample CZODoug1_16funga_FD_108878 | JGI IMG/M metagenome (GOLD analysis project Ga0137410, IMG submission 108878) | Vadose zone soil fungal communities from Angelo Coast Range Reserve, California, USA - CZODoug1_16fungal (Illumina Assembly) | ecosystem: Environmental > Terrestrial > Soil > Vadose zone... | reverse complement strand
CGTTCAATTCCGCTCTGAACGGCTTTTCGGATTCGATCTGCTTTTGACCATAGACCGGAACCAGCACAGCCTCAGCTACGCGGACTGCCGTTCCTGAATCAGGGACATATCCAGACGGTGGTTGGTAGTTGTGCGCGAGCGCGAACGGTACAAGCGTGAATACGCACACCAAAATCAATAGGTGCTTCATGGCTCCCCCGTGAGTTCTGCCACTCAATCATCTCTCAAGTTTCTGAGGAACTCCAATCACGCATGGACAGTAGTACCTCCCCGTATCGCTCCGGTAATGTCGCCTCTGGATCTGACTAGTCAGATGACTAGTTAGTATACCGGTTTGTGTGGGGAGGTACCTGTGGCTTCATGGCAACTACAAGACGCAAAAGCCCGATTTAGCGAGTTCCTTGACGCTACGCTGGAAAAGGGTCCGCAGGTCGTGACCCGTCGCGGAGTCGAGGCAGCCGTTCTCGTACCGATCGAGGAATGGAATCGCCTGCAGAGCGCCGCCCGCCCCAGCCTGAAAGCGCTCTTGCTTGCTCCCGAAGGCCGTTCTGAAAACTTGACGGCCGCCATCAACGCAGGCGCCACCCGCACCCTCCGGCGGCGCGCAGTGTTGAAGTTCTAGTGAACAAGTGCCTGTTGGACACGAACGTGGTTTCCGAAGTCCGAAAGCCGCGACCCCACGGCGCCGTCTTAAACTGGCTCAATGCTCAGGACGACGACCAGCTTTTCCTTTCCGCCGTTACGATGGGGGAACTGCAAGCGGGAATTGAGCGAACCCGGCATCAGGTCCCGTAAAAGCGCAAGAGATCGAGCGTTGGGCCGATCAACTGGCCAGCTCGTTAATCCACGCCCAAACAATCCCAATCTAGCGGTCCATATTTTCGTGGTCCAGATTCTCGGGCTCTAGGTGGTTGGCCTGCAGAATGGCGTCTGCAACCCGCACCACATCGTGCGAGGCCCGGACGTCGTGAGTGCGAAGGATGTGGGCTCCCTTCAAGACCAATGCCGTCTCCACAACCAGGGTTCCGAGCAGACGATTCCCAAGAGGTGCATCTTGGCCACCAGATGCTAACATCCTTCCAATAAATGACTTACGTGACACCCCACCGAGCAGCGGGAACCCAAGTTCAGACAACGTCGCAAAATGAGACACGAGTGGATAGTTCTCCTCAAAGCTCTTCCCAAAGCCAAATCCCGGGTCCAAGACGATTCGCGCCGGCGAGACGTGCTTACTCGCTTCCTGGGCTCGCTGAGCTAGGTGCTGCCGCACAACACCTAGTGCGTCGCCAATGGAAGGCAGGCTGCGCCACTCCCCGGGGCGGCCTCGCATGTGCATCAGCACAAATCCGCAGGGAAGCCGACCCAATGTAGCGAGCATTTCGGGATCCCACGTACCTCCGCTGACGTCATTGACGATCTCCGCTCCGATTTCCACGGCAGCTCGGGCAACACTGGCCTTGTAGCTATCCACGGAAACAATGGCGTCCGGTCGCGCTTGTTTCAGTCTCCGAATGACAGGAAGAACGCGAGCCATTTCCACTTCCGCGGAAACCGTTGCCATGGTCCCTGGACGCGTCGACTCGCCACCAATGTCGACAACGTCAGCCCCCTCATCCAACAGGCGCATCGCGTGTTCCACGGCTTGAGTGGGGTCCAGGTGCAGTCCGCCGTCGGAAAACGAATCCGGCGTCACATTGACAATGCCCATCAGCAGGGTCCGCTGTCCGAGTTCAAGCTTCCGTGTCCCAAGATCCCATTGAAAGAGTTTGCGCATGAAGATTCGATGAGTGGTTAGGAGGAATGGCGTGCAACGATCGAAGAAGTAAAGCCGCCCCCTCGGAAGCCCTCAAGCCCTCCGCGCCGCTCTCGGCGCCGCAGCCCGCTTCCGCACCGCCGCCGCAGGCGCGGGACCGGTACCAGTCGGTGGCTTCTTCTCGCCATCCATAAGCTCTTTCAGCGCCACCGCGTTATTCCGCTCCAGGTTCCGCGATGCGAACAGCAGGGTAACGTTCCTTTTCTTGCTCGCCAGCGCATAAAGCTGCTCCAAAGCCGGCGCAGCCTCCGGCCCGGCCAACTCCTTGAAATACCGCTTGCGAAACTGCACCCACCCCTCAGGATGCGCGTGATACCAACCCCGCAGCGCATCGGAAGGCGCCAACTCCCGCAACCACGAGGTCAACGCTGCCGCCTCCTTGCTCAGTCCGCGCGGCCACAGGCGGTCCACCAACACTCGCGCCCCATCGCCCCGCGCAGGTGCCTCGTAAACGCGTTTAACGCTCAGCATAGGAATCGAAATCTCACAGTGGCTGTCGGACATTGTAATCTGGTGAGAGGCACGGCGTGTTCGGATACCTTACGCCAAGGAGACACCCTTCAACGTGCGCCCATTCTCGTTAACCCTGATCCCCGCGCTGCTGCTCGCCTCTCTGCTCGCCGCCTGCGACGAGCGCCGCAAGTCCGACGCCGAACTCGGCCTCACCGCTGAACAAGTCGTTGGCCGCCGCATCTATGACGACCAGTGCGACCGCTGCCACGAGCCCTACTCCTCGCACGGACGTAAAGGCCCAAGTCTGCAGGGCGTATTCAAACACCCATATCTTTCCAAGAGCGGCCTTCCCGCCAACGACGAGCGTGTTAGCGAAATCGTCCTCTCCGGCCGCGGCGACATGCCCGCCTTCAGCCGCGCACTGACGCAGGATCAAGTCAATAGCTTGCTGCTTTATCTGCACACTCTCTAACTCCTATGGCGCGGGTACCCTCGCCCTCGAATAAGTGCCATGGTAGCGGTTCCAGGGTTCGCGAAAGTTGCCGCTCGTCCCCCGCTGCGCATATCATTCGTGGAGCATGCAACAAACAAAACTCGCTATTCTCTTGGCCCCGGTTCTCGCCGCCACTAGCGCCTTCGCCCAGAATTCCAAAACCACAACCGAAGTCGACGCCGTCTTCCCTGACGCCCACGCTCTTTACTTGGATCTCCACCAGAACCCGGAACTCTCCTCCCACGAAACCCAAACCGCCGCGAAAATAGCCGACCGTCTCCGCAAGCTCGGCTACGAAGTCACCGAGCATGTCGGCGGCACTGGAGTTGTCGCGATCCTGAAAAACGGCCCGGGCCCCACGGTCATGCTGCGCAGTGAGCTTGACGCTCTACCCATCGAGGAAAAAACCGGTCTCCCCTACGCCAGCAAAGTCCACGCTAAAGATGACGCCGGCTATGACGTCTCCGTCATGCACGCCTGCGGCCACGACGTGCACATGGCATCGCTAATCGGCACAGCCACCATCATGGCCCAAACCAAGAACACATGGCACGGAACCCTCATGCTGATCGGCCAACCCGCAGAAGAAACCATCTCCGGTGCCAAAAAGATGTTAGATGACGGCCTCCTAACGCGATTCCCCAAGCCCGACGTCGCCGTAGCGTTACACGTAAGCAATTTTCTACCAGCAGGCCAGGTCGGTATCGTCCCCGGCGTCTACAACACCAACGCCGATTCCCTTCGCATCACCATTTACGGCAAAGGCGGACACGGCGCAGCCCCAAATACCACAATCGACCCAATCGTCATCGCAGCCCGCACAATTCTGGCGCTACAAACCATCGTCTCCCGCGAAGTCAAGCCCGGAGAAATGGCAGTGGTCACCGTCGGCTACATCCAGGCGGGCACCAAAAACAACGTCATCCCAGACCAAGCGGTCCTGGGCCTCACGGTCCGCACCTACAAAGCAGAAATCCGCACTCAGGTCCTGGCAGCAATCGCCCGCATCACCAAAGCCGAATCCGAAGCCTCCGCAGCACCCCGCGAACCTCTGATTGAAGAACTGGAATCAACGGATTTCGTCTATAACGACCCAACACTAGCCCAACGCCTGCGCGCTCCCCTGGAATCCGCGCTAGGAAAAGACAAGGTGGTCGCCGCCGAATCGAAAACCGCGTCCGAAGACTTCTCCTACTTCGTAAAACAAGGCATTCCAGGCTTCTATTTCAACCTGGGCGGCGCGGATCCCGTAAAGCTAGCCGCAGCCAAAGCCTCCGGCACAATTCTACCCCCCAACCACTCCCCACTCTTCGCTCCAGATGCGGAACCCGCGATTAAAACCGGCATCCTTGCCGAAATCGTCGTTCTTCGGAATCTCCTGCAAGGAACTCCGGACAATGTGCGCAAATCCACAACGCCCTGAAACAGCATCCAGCCCATCCCTGCACTGCGGTCATTCCTTCACCCGCGTCTGATCCGTAATCCAGTTCACTTCCCAAGTCTTGCCCTCATCCTCCGAATACGACTGTTCAAAGTGCGGTGAACTCGTATCTGTCTTCGTCCAAACAAATCGCACCAGCACTGGCTTGCCCTGCCAGGTATCGTGCGCAAAAAACTCGCCCCGCCCATCCTTGAACTTCCCAACCTGCGGCGGGTCCATCGTTCCAATCTTGCTGTTCGCCCAATATAGGCTCCACTGGTGGGTTTGCGGGTTATACAAACGCAGCGTCAGTCCTTCGATATGCCCACCAGCAGGACTATCCGTTTCGAACTCCTCCAGGTCCGCCTTGCCACCCCAAACCTTCCGCGTAACCGACGTCCCATCAAATTCCACCCAGGTTGCCGATCCCACCAGCCGATCCTTCAGCCGCTTCAGATGAATGTTCCAGCGTCCCACTTCAAAATCAAAATCATGCTGCCCATCACGCTCAACGGCAGCCAGTTGAGTGCCACTCTTCGCCTCTGAATTCTGTTGCGCCAGCCCGCTTTGAGCCGACAAGCCAATCAACAAGCTGCCGGCCATGAGAATCGCTCGAATGTACTGAAAGTTCATCACCGCCTCCTCGATCCGTCCGCCGATTCTGAAGTGGACGGGACTTAGACGGCTCACCAGAGAAAATGCGAGCCTCAGACGCCGCTGGCAACGTTGACGTCCACCTTGCTCAAAGTATCCGCGTCCAAGCGCCTCCAAGGACGCGGCACCAGAAACAACACCGCTGCTCCCAGCGCAACGCTCAGAAGATACAACTCACCCTTCCAAAACGGGTTTGCAATCGTCAATCCGTCGTACGCCATGCCCATCACGCAACTCCACGTTGCGTACCCCAATACCGGGGGCCAGATGCTCCCCGACCGCAGCCGCAAATATCCAAGAATGTAGGAGAGACCAATCGCGCCCGCTACAAAGAATATCGAGCTAATCCAGCGCGCTTCCTGCTGCAGCTGTCCCGGAACCGGCCGCATCATGCCAGGCAGATACACTAACCCCCACGCCAGCCCCGTCCAGAACATTGGCCTACTGACCTCCATCTCCACAAGTTTCGGCAACAGATACCCGCGCCACCCCAGCTCCATACCGAGACTCCAGGCGCAATAAACTAGCGCGAACAGAAGGCAACTCACCAAACGCACCACGAATCCACTCACCGGCCGCATCGCCTTCACCCAAATGTCCAGCAACATCTCCGGACCCCAATATCCGAAGGGATACCATGCGCGAACCGGCCCGAACCGCGTAGCGCCAGTGAGCCATGCCGTTCCATAAACAGCAAGTCCCAGGACTACCGGGCACAACCATGCGGTCAGCAGCAGGTTCGCGACGTGTCTGTCCCGGATTCGAAATGAACCATCCTCAAACCCTTCTCCCGTTAGAGACCTGGCAAGAAGCCACGCAATCGCGGGCGCAAACGAAGGCAGCAGCAGTTCGAAGAACACGGTCGCCGAACCGCTTCGCATGGCAAAAGTGGCAATTCTCTGAGCCATTCCGGGCGCAAACGAAGCCGCCATCAGTTGAAGCATGAGAAGAAGCCAGCCAACCGTGCGATAGACCGGAAACTCCACGGCCAGAGTCACGACTCCAACAGCCGCCAAGTAGATGCCGAGCCCACGCCAGCCGCTCTTACCAGAAAACATCCATTCCCCTTCGAACTACACTACCACCGCGTGGCATCAACAACAGTCATGGCAACCGCCACCGCATTTGTCAGTGGCAGGGGGGCGGAGAACATCGCCCTGGGTCAAGGAAGTGGAGAAATCGGAGGCTGTCGGCGTAATCGTATTTCACGGCTTGGCCGGCGACTATCTCTCCGTATCCGCCGAAGCGCACCAACAGTTAGTCGATTATCTGGCGGCCCATCGCGCCGAGATTTGGAACGCGCCCACAGCAAAGCTATAGATTACGTGGTTAAGCACCACTGAAAAATGTGCGGCAGACGCTCCTGTCCGCATCTGTTGCCATGACCAACGCCGGAAGATTGTCTACACGATTAACATCTTGTCATCACGACCGGAGAGTTGCTTCGCAAAGAGAAGCAACTCCGGAGTTGGAGCGCTGTTCCTGTCGGTACGTTGTTCGTGCCATTACAATGAGGCCGGTGGATCCGGCTCCCTCCAATAGCAATGTAGACGCTCCTGTGCGACGCTTGCGGTTCTCGCTGCGGCAGCGTTTCGCGCTTGGGGTTGTTTCGTTTGTCGGATATTTTGTCATCCGCGCGCTGGGGGCGACCTTGCGTTTTGCGTGGTCGGAGGAAGAGGGTGCGACGCCGGAGCGCATTGCTCGTCCTGCGATTTACTCCTTCTGGCATCAGTGCATTTTTCCGGCAGCGGCACTGTTTCGCGGGCAGGGAATCGCCGTCATGACCAGCTTGAGTTTTGACGGCGAGTTCATCGCGCAGATCATCGAGAGGCTGGGCTTTCGCGCGGTGCGCGGTTCGAGTAGCCGAGGGGCGGTGGGCGCGCTGCTCGGGATGCGCCGCGAGGTTGAGGGGGGCGAAGCGGTGGCCTTCACGATTGATGGTCCGCGGGGGCCGAGGTATGTTGCGAAGCCCGGGCCGGTCTTGCTGGCGAAGGCGACGGGGGCTCCGATGGCGGCGTTTCATATTGCGCTGGAAAAGGCCTGGGTGTTGAAGTCCTGGGATGCTACGCGGATTCCGAAGCCGTTTTCGCGGGCGCTGCTTCGGGTGAGCCGGGTGGTGCATGTTCCGGCGGATGCTGATGAGAGCGCCACGAAAGTTCATCACGCAGAATTGCAGTGCGCACTGGAGCGGGTGCGAGACTTTGCGGAAGCGCACGTGGGGGAAGTTGGGACTACGGAGTTCCCGGTGCTCGACAGCGCGAGGCTGCAGCGCGAAATGCGGCATCCCGAGACCCCCGGGTTGTAATTCACAGCCGCGAGGATTTACAGTCACATCTGCAGTTCGACCTACAGTTAAAGCAGTTCCGATCTTTCTCAAGAGTTAATCGGTACGCGCATTCTTGTCGCCGGGCGCCACTGGGCGGGTGATGAGGATTGGAAGCGGGTGAGAATCCCGCGCTGCCGCGCAACTGTGAGCGAGGACCAAGCGACAGGTCACTGGGTGCAAACCTGGGAAGGCCGGTCGCGGAAGCCGGGCTGAAACAGCCCTAACTCGCCGAGCCAGGAGACCGCGCGCACCGTCCATCGCAACCCTTTTCGCATGGAGGAGGACGAGTATGCGTAGTTTTCTGGTATTGGTTTCGTTTTGTCTTTTGGGGACATTCCTTGTTCCATCCGCGGTTCTCGCGGGCGAGCTTCCAGTTAACAATTTTCAGGTAAGAATCGTGGACCCGCAGGGGGCTGTGGTTCCTGGGGCCCAGGTGGTGCTACTGCGCGAGGGCGGCGGGGCGCCAGTCTCGGTGCAGACGAGTTCAGGGAACGGGCAGGTTTCGTTCCGCGGGCTGGCGGCTGGCAGGTATTCGGCCAAAGTCTTGGCGGCTGGATTCGGCGTGCGCGATGAGAGCGTTGAGATTCCCAAGACGGAACAGATCGACATTCATCTCTCGCTGGTATCTCCTGTTGAAACCGTAACCGTGACCTCTGCGGGCGTGCCGGTTCCAGCGGAAGACTCGGGAGCGCAGGTCTCGGCGCTGGATCAGAGCCAGCTCAACGGCGTGCAATCGATTGCTGCGGCGGATGCGCTGCGATTCTTGCCGGGGGCGGTCGTGAGCACTTCGGGCCGACGGGGTGGGCTCGCCTCACTCTTTGTGCGCGGCGGCAACTCCAACTACAACAAGGTGATCGTGGACGGCGTGCCGGTCAACGATCCGGGTGGCATCTTCGACTTCGGTGTGTCGCCGCTGGACGGCGCCGATCGCGTGGAACTGGTTCGAGGCGCGCAGAGCACGCTGTATGGATCCGAAGCCATGACCAGCGTTGTGCAGGTCTTCACCCGCGAGGGCTCGACCCATGTTCCCGAACTTCGCGTTGGCGCGGATGGGGGAACGTTCGACACGGCGCGAGGTTACGCCCTTCTGGCTGGCGCTCGGGGGCCTGTCGATTACAACGTCTTTGGCGAGCAGACGAATTCGAACGGCCAAGGCATTAACGATGTCTATTCCAGCTCATCCGAAGGTGCCAACGTCGGCGTGGTTTTGACTGATCACGTGCAATTCCGTCTACGCACTCGCCACGCCAATAGCTTTACCGGTGTCCCGGGAGAGTGGTTTACACAGGCCACGCCGCCGATACCTCCCGATAGCGACCAGCACAACCGCACGAATGTTTTCCTGGCGAGCGCGGATCTGAACATCGGCGGGTTCGGACGCTGGCACCACGACCTGCATGGCTACGAATACCAGCTTCGAAGACTGAATGCGGATACCGTGCCTGATCGTGGATGCGATCCGAATGCGGGTAATTTCTTTGACTGCAAATTCGTGAGTTTGGCAAATATCAATCGTGCCGGGGTTCAGTATCAGGGTGAGTATTGGGCCCGAACTTGGGCGCGAAGCACGTTTGGCTATCAGTTTGAAGATGAGAACGGTTTTATCGGCGACCCAACTTCTCCACCCGTCCCGCACGGCCGCCGACTGAGCCACGAGGCCTTCGCTCAGGAGCTTTTGGCCCTGGGCCGTTGGCAGTTGGTGGCGGGAGTGCGGTTCGTGCACAACGAGACGCTTGGAAACAACGTCGGTCTGCGTGTGGACTCGCGCTACAACAAGGTGGTTCCACGTGTCGCCGCGAGCTATCTGCTTCGGCGGGGAGGGGACGCTTTGTCGGGGACGCGTCTGCGATTTGCTTACGCGGGTGCAATTCAAGCGCCAGCGTTGGAAGACTTTTTCAACACCGGGTTTGCCAACGGGAACTCCAAGTTGAAGGCCGAAGAAAACCGTTCCTTGGAAGCGGGATTCCAGCAAGGCTTTGCAAACGGAAAATACTCAGTCTCGGGCAATTTCTTTGAGAATGACTTTCGCCGCCAGATTCAAGAGTGCTGTTTCGATCCCCCCACTTTCATTGGCACGTTTGAAAACCTCAACCGGTCGGTGGCCAGAGGGGCTGAGGTCGAGGCCCATGCGCGCTGGTCGCAAAGAATTTCGCTCGATGCTTCCTACACCAATCTCTCCACAAAAATCCTGGAGTCTCCCCAATCGTTTGGCCCGCCTTTCTTGCCGGGTCAGCCCCTGTTGCGGCGGCCTAAGCATTCGGGGAGCGTACTGCTGAGCTACGTCGCGCCGAGGTGGGGCGGGAATGTGGGCGGTAGCTTCGTGGGTCGAAGGCCAGATTCCGACTTTCTTTTTCCTCCGCAAGGCCCATTGAATATCGATCACGCCCCCGGCTACGCCCGCGTCGATGTCGGCGGCTGGTACAAGATCCGTTCACGCGTCACCGCCTACGTCAACGTTGAGAACGCACTTAACAGGCACTACCAGGAGGTAGTTGGTTACCCAGCTCTGCGCGCGAACTTTCGGGCGGGGTTGCGGTTTCGGCTAGGCGGGGAGTAGAGGTCGCAGCTATGGGATACTGAGAACATGAGCGCCAGCCCGCCAACCCCTTCGGAAGTGGCGTTACGCAACGACCCGAAGTCGGTCAAGATCGACATCACGGGCGGAACTGGTGTCGAAATCGTCTGGAAGGACCTCCACCGCTCTGCTTACTCGTTCGTCTTCCTGCGCGATGCTTGCCCGTGTGCGCTTTGCGATGACGAACGCGACAAAGCTAACCGTGCGCCCGGGGAGCCGCCTGGGTTGGCTCCCGGGGCATTGCCTATGTTTAAGGCAAAAGCCCGGCCCACGCACGCTGAGCCCGTCGGCCGCTATGCTATTCGCTTCGTTTGGAACGACGGCCACGAGTTGGGAATTTACTCGTGGCCGTTCTTGCGTGAGCATTGCCCGTGCGATGAGTGTCGCGCGGCGCGTTCCAGGTAGCTAGTAGCGCCGGTAGTGTTCCCGCCACTCTTCGTGTCGCTCTTGGCGGCGGTGGCAGCGGCGCCATTCTTCGCGGCGTTCTCTTTCCCGCCACTCGCGCTCGCGCCATTCTCGATCTCGATCCCAGCGTCGATTATCCCAGCGCCGATCAACCTCCACAAACCGTACTGGCGCTCCGAACTCGACTTGTACCGATGCTCGCGGCCCCCAACTCTGCCCCCACGTTACTGCGCTCAGGAGCAAGCAGCCCGGAATTACTAGGAACCAGCGTTTCATCGCCTTTGCGATCCGCATAGAGAACCTCCCTGGCCGGGGCACTCACAGAACTTAGAGCACGTCCGTCCGATATCAGTAAAAACACTGTCCCCAGGAAAAGTTGCGCCTGACAGATGCAAGCTGAATGCTAGACTGACGGGGCGAATTTCAGGGAGCTTTCAGAATGAGTCCTGTTCTCGTCGTCCACGGCGGCGCCTGGGCCATGCCCGACGACATGGTGGAAGCGCACAAAACGGGTATGCGCAATGCCCTGAACGCGGGGTGGGCTGTGCTCCAGCGCGGCGGCAGCGCGCTGGATGCGGTCGAGGAAGCTATCGTTATTCTTGAGGACGACGAGACGTTCGATGCTGGGCGCGGTAGCTTTCTTAATCGCGAAGGCAAAGTGCAAATGGACGCTCTCCTCATGGATGGCTCGACGCTGCGTGCCGGGGGCGTCGGATGCGTTGAGCGGGTGAAGAATCCGGTTCGCGCCGCGCGCAAGATTCTCAGCGATAGCCCGCATGTTTATTTTGTCGGCGAAGGCGCGGAACGATTTGCTGAAGAGCACGGGATCAAGCTCTGCAAGAACGAAGACCTTATCATTCAGCGCGAAATCGACCGGTTACGCGAATACCAGGCTCAGGGGGCGGGGCAGAAGCAGGATTTGTTTGCTCCCGCCATTTCTCACGATACCGTCGGCGCGGTTGCGCTGGACGGCAAAGGCAGCATAGCCGCGGGAACTTCCACGGGCGGCACGCTCAATAAGGCCCCTGGCCGTTTGGGCGATTCTTCGCTGATCGGCTGCGGCTGCTACGCCGACAACGATACCGCTGCGGTTTCCACCACCGGATGGGGCGAGCCCATTATGAAGCTCGTGCTCGCCAAATGGACTGCCGACCGGGTTGCTTCAGGCCATGCGCCTGAACAAGCCGCGTACGAAGCGATTCATCACCTGAAGAATCGCGTCAACGGACACGGGGGCATTATTGTTCTCAACCGCAAAGGCGAATTTGGAATCTTTCACAACACGCCGAAGATGGCTTGGGGCCTGCGTTCCGGGATTCTCGACGTTGTGGGAGTGGAAAAACATTAGACGTTGCGCCGTTGTCGGGAGCCCGCTGGGGCTAACCACTCCAACTCCCCACAGAACATAGCTATTGCCCTCCATAGCCTCGGTGATGTACAACCCGATGCGGACACCTCCGCCAAGGCGGAGGCGGGTTTTGCGGGATCGCGAACCGCAAGAGGAGCCCAGCCCGCCGCGTTTTCAACATCCTGGTCGATGCAGACGCATTGTTGCGAGCGCAGCGAAGCGAACGCTTGTTGCGGACGCTTGATTGCGAAACGGAGAACGGCAATGACACGATTTCTCAAGTCCCTGGCACCGGTGGTTTTTGTAACCCTGCTAACCGTACCTTTCCAGGCGCAGAATGCCGCCACCAGCGAACTGCACGTCACGGTTCGGGATTCCAAGGGCGCGGTCGTCACCAACGCGACAGTTGCCGTTCGAGACGAGGGCAAAGCCTTCGTGCGTTCCACCAATGCAAATTCTGACGGAGACTACCATCTCATTGCCCTGCCTCCGGGTGCTTACACCGTCACGGTTGAGTCTCCGGGTTTTGCCAAGGCTGAAGTCAAAGATGTGACCGTTACGGTCGGCCAGTCGGCGGAGTTGCCGATCGCCTTGGCCGTGAGCGCTGGGCAAACGTCGATCACGGTTACCACCGAGGCTGCCCTCGTCGAGACGACGCGCACGTCTACCACGGAAACGGTCGATCAGCGCAGCATCGACAACCTGCCCATCAATGGGCGCAACTACATCGACTTCACCAAAACCAATTCGCAGGTTGTGGCTGACAACGCGCCATCGATCGGTGCCGCGCCGACTTCAGGGCTGAATTTTGGCGGGCAGCGTGCCCGCGCTAACCTCGTCAATGTCGACGGCGCAGACGCGGTCGACAATTCGACCAACGGAGTCCGATCCACCGTTTCGCAAGAGGCAGTTAAGGAATTCCAGATAATCACAAATGGCTATGCGGCGGAATATGGCCGCGCTTCCGGCGGCGTGGTCAACATCGTCACGCGCTCCGGATCAAACGATATGCACGGGTCTGTCTTTGGCTTCCTTCGTAACCGCAAGTTTCAGGCGGTGAATCGCTTCAGCAACGTGAAAGATCCCGCCTACACGCGCGCCCAGGCGGGCTTCGCGCTGGGCGGCCCTATAAAGAAGGACAGGACGTACTACTACTTCGCCTATGAAGGGACGCGTCGGCACGAAACGGGGTTTTCGTTTATTGGAGGCGATAATTACGGGCTAACGCCTTTTGACGCCTCGGCCTACTTCGGGGCGCCCGCCGGCACTTTTAACGTTCAGGTCACGCCGCAACAGGCACAGTTTCTGGCAAGCCCGCCTTCGGGCACACAAATCCCTGATCTCCAGAAGTACATCTTCTTGGCTGGCGGTGCTTCAGGGATCGCCGTCAACCGGAGTTATCCAGCGGCGTTTGCTTTGATCTCTCCGGGTGGCTCCTTGCAGCAGTTTCCGACGTCCTGTAGTTCCGCGAATCTGACTTGCAATGGTCTGCCGACGGGATTTCTAGGATTGGCTTCACAAGCCGGAAATTTTCCCGTGTTTGAAGGGACTAGCCTTTATTCCCTGCGCCTGGATCACAACATCAACGCGAACAATCAATTGATGCTGCGGGGGAATGTGAGCCCCAGCACCGTCAACGGGATTGAAGTGAATGGACAAAACGAAACATTTGGGCAGAACGCGTATTCCCGGACTACGGCGCAAAGCTATCGCGACGCAGCGGGAGTTTTACAGGAAACTTGGGTGATTGGCAGCAACAAAGTAAACGAGGCTCGCTTCCAGTATGCTCGGCGTGGACTCAATTTCAATTTCTCCAAAGGTCCAGGTGGCGCTAATCTAGCGGCGAATATCGTGGGGTTTGCGTTCGTTGGCCGCGAGCCCTTCAGCACCATTCACCGTACCGAGGAGAGGTTTCAGGGGACCGACAATTTTTCCTGGAGCATCGGCCGGCACGACACGAAATTCGGCGTCGACTTTAATTATTTGCCACTTTCGGCGACGTTTACGGTGAACTACGGCGGGGTAATTAATTTTGGCGAGCTCAACGCGGCGAACGTGGGATTGCCGGGCTTCCCGTCGTTTAACTCGGTCCAGGCCTACGGGCTGGGTATTCCCACGACCTTCGTACAGGGCATCGGCAATCCGCATGATGCGTTTAGCAATAAGCCCCTAGGTTTGTTTTGGCAGGACTCCTGGAAAATACGCCACAACCTAAGCTTGAACTACGGCGTGCGCTACGACATCGAGTTCGGCCCAAAGTTTGCTGCGCCCGCGGGACTGGCTGGAGCCGCATACAACGCACTGGGTATTCAGAAGGGCGTCGAAAACGACAAAAACAACTTCGCACCGCGGGTCGGCCTCGCGTGGGATCCAAAAGGTGACGGCAAGACCGTCATTCGTAGTTCCTACGGAATCTTCTACGACCATCCATTGCTGGGGTTGTACTTCCTGGGAGACGCGTCGGACGGATCTAAGACCTCTCAGTTATTGTTCTTCGGCGGCTTGCCGTGCGACGGCTCGGCGCCAGGCAGTCCCAACAACTTGAACGCGACTAACATTTTCCAAGGGACGCTGGGACTAGCAAACTGTTTTCCGGCTGCCGGACCCGCACTCGGGTATCAGAGCGATCAGCAAAGATTCGATGCATTCCTTCCGACTTCCCTGTTTATCAATCAGGGATACCTTGCCGCTGGACTGCCTCTGATTTCGCAACCCTTCGGTTTCCCGCAAGCGAAGAACTTCGTGTTCGCATACTCGAATCAGGCCAATCTCACTGTGGAACACGATCTCGGCAAGGGGTACGGCATCAGCTTTGCCTACAATTTCAACGGCGGACGCCACCTCAACCGACCAATTAACGCCAATCCTGTGCGCGGCGATTTGCTGGTCAATAATTGGCAGGCGGCCCTTGCGGCCGGAGCCATCACCACGGACACAGATCCTCGGGCCGTAAATGTGTGTGGCGTCGGCCCCGCAGGACCCTTTATTCCGGCTGCGGTAGCGAGTTTCTTCCGGCCCGGTGGCCTTAACCCGTCGCTCACGCGTTTCGTTCCTGCCCCATGCCTAGGTTTGGTCAACCAGGTTCTTAAGGCTGAAGGCCTCGGCTTTGGTCCCAATCGGAGCACCTGCGATCCAGTAGCGGGGACGTGCGTGCCTATTCCATTCAGCGATCAGGCCGCCAACTACTCGAATGGCAGTTCGGTCTATCACGGCTTGTCCGTCAACTTCCGCAAGCGCTTTTCGGGTCACGCTCAGTTCCTGGCGTCGTACACCTGGTCGCACGCGATCGACGACTCCACGGACTTGCAATCGCCGCTGTCACCGCAAGATAGCTTTAACCCGGGCGCAGAGCGCGCGACATCCACGTTTGATCAGCGTCATCGGTTTGTTTTCAGCGGCAGCTACGATACGGGCCACGTGGGGAAGGGTGGCATCGGTGGCAAACTGCTCAGCAATTGGACTTTTGCACCCATTATTGATGTGGCTTCGGGACGTCCCTTCAATATCATTACCACCCAGGACACGACGTTCCAGTTTGCCCCCAGCGAAGCCAGGCCGAATGTCGTGCCCGCTGGGACCCTACCCACTCCGTGCGACCCCCAGACGCAGCCGGTTGCCTCCAGGTTTTCTCCAACGGGTTTTTTCCAGGTGCCTTGTTTCCGCGAGGGAAGCCTGGCTGGTAACCTTGGTCGGAATGCTGGACTCCGTCCGTGGACACTTTTCAACGATCTCCGTGTCGCGCGCACGTTCCCGCTGGGTGAGCGCTTCAGCCTTGAGGGGATCATGGACCTGTTCAACATTGCCAACCGGTACAACGTGGCCGACGTGAACCCGCTGTATTCGCAGGCGGGAGTCGCTACTGCCGCGTCAGACCCGAGACAGTTCCAATTCGCAGTGCGCCTGAAGTGGTAGCTGGTGTGGCGCGGACACTCATGTGCGCGTGATCTTGATTTTGATCTTTAAGCTTTGGCTTTAGGCTTGCAACTTCCAAGACCTCGCGGACAGGAGTGTCCGCGCCACACGAACTTGCCCTGCTAAAATCCACTCACCAGATGTTCACTCTTAACGATTCCCCGGAGCACCCCGCAAAATGTCCGAGCCCACGCCGCGCACTCGCCTGATCCGCGAGCATGAACGCGGCGTTTACGACCGCGCCGAAGTCTACAAGATCCTTGACGCCGGCTTCATCTGCCACGTTGGCTTCGTTCAGAACGGCCAGCCTTTCGTCATTCCCACAGGATACGGCCGCAATGGCGATACGCTGTATATCCACGGCTCGGCTGCCAGCCGCATGTTGAAGGAAGTGAATCAGGGCGTGCCGGTCTGCGTCACTGCTACCTTGCTCGACGGTCTCGTTCTCGCTCGTTCCATTTTCAACCACTCGATGAACTACCGGTCCGTGGTTATCTTGGGGAAGGCGAGTGTCATCGACGATCCCGCGGAAAAGTTGGAGGCCTTGCGCCTGCTTTCTGAACACATCATCCCGGGGCGATGGCAAGACTCGCGTTTTCCTAACGAGCGGGAGCTGAAGGCGACCACCATTCTGCGTCTGCCGATCGAGGAATTTTCCGCCAAAGTGCGGCAAGGTCCGGTCATCGACGACGCCGAGGATATGTCTTACCGCACCTGGGCTGGTATTCTTCCGCTGCCAGTCGTGCCGGGTACGCCGATTCCAGACGAGAAACTGGATGCGGGAATTCCTGTACCCGGCTACGTTAAGAATTATGTAAGGAAGTAGAAATGCTCTTGTGGCACGGTGCGCCCCGCCCGCGTGGTCTTAGAGCATGAGTAGGAGGCCAGAACCTAAGAGACCGCTAAAGCCAAGGCAACAGGTTGATTTTCAAACAGGACCACGCGGGCGAGGGCGCCCCGCGACTACACTGGCAGACGCAGGCTACCGCACCATCACTCCGACCAATTCCTTCACCAACTTCGCGCACACCGTCGCGGTCATTCCGTCCATATCCCGCTCGGGGTTGAATTCGACCAAATCCGCTCCTACCACATGGCCGGGAATCGCATGCAGATGCCCAATCAATTCGCGAACCGACATGCCGCCCGGCTCCCGATGCGAAACGCCCGGGGCAAACGCCGGATCTAGCACATCCAAATCCACAGTTACATACACCGGCCCGGTGATCTCCATCTCAGCGAAGCTTAGTTCGTTCCCCATGCGGTACACTTCCACGTCGTACTTTGACGCCTGTTCCCGTTGATGCGCGTTCATCGTGCGAATGCCCACTTGAATCAGCCGCGCGGCGAGCTTCTCCTCGAGGACTCGGGCAAATGGGCTGGCATGGGAGTAGCGGTTGTTCCCGAACTCCTCATACAGATCCGGATGCGCGTCAAAGTGTACGACGGTCAGTTTCGGCCACTTCCGCGACATCCCGCTCACCAGCGGATAGGTTACGGAGTGATCTCCGCCCAGAAACAGCGGCTTACACTCTGCCGCTAACTTTCCCGCCTTGGTTTCCGTTTGCGCAAACCAGTCGCCGCCCGAGCCAAACTCCACGTCACCCGCGTCTCCGAAGACTTCCCGGATCGCGGTGTCAATCCCTGTCTCGGACCAGGAATTCGAAGCATCACATTGCAGCGCTTCCCGAATCTTTCCCGGAGCCTGAGCCGCGCCCCGCAAGAACGACGAATTTCCGTCCCACGGCACACCAAGCAAGCGTACCTGCGAGCGTGACGCGCTAGAAATAGCCATATGTCTCATTGTAGGGGCTAGGTGCTGCCGGGCGCGAAACAATCCCGCTCGGGAGTATACTTGGCGCGGGTTTTGCGCTTCGGTCGGATTGGGGCGAAAAAAGCGGAGGAAACGCGCGGGCAGTTCCCGAGCAACTGTCAGAGTTGTGGCGGGCTTATAGTGCGACCCCGCACCCCTTCCGGCACTGGATACGAGCTGGTGTTGCGGTCGTCTTGATCATGACGATCCAATACCAGCAGATGATGCTTCCGTGGACCGGCGTCGTCATGCTGATAGCGGGCTATCTGCTCTTGTCCCGCCGCAGAGGTCGTTCGCAGCTCTAATTGCCACAAAATCAGCAACATAACCCAACGGTGCCGGTACCGTCGCTGGTTGACCCACACTGGGGCGAATAGTAGCATCTCACTGAACCGAAACAGCCTCTGGCTAAAGCGGGAGGGGGAATTGGGAGTGTTAACCAATTGATAATCAGTCCCTTACGCTGGTTTTCGTCCTGCGTCCTCGCCGCGGTACTCACGCAGTTGGCGTGGCCGCAGGCCCCAGCGGATGCATCCGCCAACCAGGCTGATCGCATCGCAGCCTTGATTGACCAGGCGGAAAAGGAATTCCAAGCCGGACAGACGAATTACCAGACCGGCCACCTCGTGGCCGCGCGGCTGAATTTTGACAACGCCTTTAACCTGTTGCTTGAAAGCCCCTACGACATTCACTCCGATGAGCGCCTGCAGCGGGAATTCGATCGCATCGTGAACGGCGCCTCCGGTCTTGAGCTGGCAGCCCTGGAGCAGGGTGATGGCTTCACGCAGCAGAAATCGGAGCCGGCTCCGATCGATCAGGCGACCGACGAGGCGAATGAGGTCACCTTTCCGGTCGATCCGAACGTCAAGGCCCAGGCGGAAGCCGAGATTCGCTCCACGCATTCCGACCTGCCGTTGATGCTGACCGACCCCGTGGTTTCGTTCCTGAATTACTTCTCAAAGAACGGAAAGGGTGTGCTGGAACGCGGCTTGATTCGCTCCGGGCGCTATGAGCCCATGATTCGGCGTGTACTGAAGGAAGAGGGCGTCCCTCAGGACCTGATTTACCTGGCGCAAGCGGAATCGGGCTTCCACGAATTGGCTCTCTCTCGAGCCGGAGCCCGAGGCATGTGGCAGTTCATCAGTAGCCGTGCCACTGGTTACGGTCTGGCTCGCAACTGGTGGCTCGATGAGCGCCTCGACCCCGAAAAGTCCACCCGTGCTGCAGCCCACCACCTGCACGACCTCTACAACCAGTTTGGCGATTGGTACCTGGCCATGGCGGCCTACAATTCCGGCCCGGGCAACGTTCAGCAAGCCGTTCGCCGCACCGGATATGCCGATTTCTGGGAGCTTTACAACCGGAACGTTCTGCCCAGGGAGACCAAGAACTACGTCCCAATTATCGTCGCCGTAGCCATAATGGCAAAGAATAAGGCCCAGTACGGGCTAGACAGCATTGTCCCTGATCCGCCCGCCGTTTTCGACACGGTCAAGATTACGTATCCCGTCGACCTGCGCTTAGTCGCAGAATGCGTTGACGCTCCTGTAGCTACGCTGCAGGACCTCAACCCCAGCCTCTTGCGCACCACAACCCCCAAAGACACCGAATTTGACCTGCACTTGCCCGTGGGCTCGAAGGACCGCTACCAGACGGCGATCGCCGCCATTCCTGAAGATGTGCGCGTTTGGTGGCGATACCACCGCATGACGCCCGGCGAGACCCTGGCGAGCCTTTCGCACAGTTACCGCACCCCTGTCGCATCCATTGTGGAAGCCAATGGCCTAGCGTCCGATGAGGTAGAACCCGATGCCAAGCTCATTATTCCGATCGCGGAGGGCAGGGTTGTAGCCGGGGAAACCGGCGACCTTTACTCCAAGCATGCCGTCCGCTACCGGACGCGGCGCGGAGATACTGTGGCCTCGGTCGCCCAGAACTTCGGCGTTCCGGCCGATAAGGTGCGCTCCTGGAACCATCTCCGCGGTAATACGCTGCACGCTGGGCGTACCGTCCGCATCTACCTGCCGTTGGTGGCTGGGCGCGAAAGTGAAGCCTGGACCAGCGGAAGCAACTCAAAGCAACGTCGCCGGCATGCCCAAGCCGATAAAGCGAAGGCGAAGACCAAGCCGGTGGCCAAGAACCCCCGCACCACCTCCGCTCCTAGCCTGGCCAGCGAACACGACACTTCGCAGGCACAGGCCCGGTAACCGGCCCGTAACCCTTCCTACTGGTTCTGCGAGATTTGGTGCCCCGAGACTTTCGCTGTTTGTTCCGCCGTCTTTTCCTCTTGTTGAAGTCGCGGGGATATTGCTATACTCGGCGCCGTTGCTTCAGGAGGTTTTTTCTCCTCCGAAATCATCGTTACTCAGCTCTGGGAACTTGCCCCCAGCGTTCTAAGGAGATGCCGCGATGTTCGATGAGAGAAAGTACTATATGCGCGATGACGAGATGGACGAATTCGGCGACACCGGCGCATATGGCGATCCGGTGGAGGAAGACTTTGAGGAAGAGGAAGAAGAGTCGGACGTTGCGATGACGGAGGACGAGGAAGAAGCGGCGCCGAAGCCGGTAGCTCCCGCAATTGCTGCAAAGCCGTCAGCTCCGCCCAAACCGCCAGCTCCGAAGCCAGCAGCAAAGAAGGCCGCGCCTAAGAAAGCGGCCAAGAAGAAAGCTGCTCCCAAGAAGAAAGCTAAGCCCGCTAAGAAAAAGGCTGCGAAGAAGAAGGCAGCAAAGCCGCCGGCGAAAAAGGCAGCTAAGAAGAAAGCTGCTCCAAAAAAGAAAGCGGCCAAGAAAAAGGGACGAAAACGGTAGTCGTCATCGAACCCGCTAAGATCCCGAAATCAAAAGGCGCGGACCAGAGTCCGCGCCTTTGCTCTTGAGGTCGAGAGATTTATTGTCCAGCGTTATTTCTTTACCGCATCTAGGCACTTGCGGTATAGATCCAACAGCTGCGCCGTGTACTCCTCCGGCTTGCTTGCTGCGCCGCCGCCTTGAAACCCAGCTCCGCTGACTGCGGCAGCCTTGCCATATCCGGCGGTCATTGCAACGAATTTCATTAAATCCAACGCAATATCCTCATTCCGCCGTCCGCCAGGTCCTGCCGCCGCTTCTTTGCCGGGTGTCTCTTCCATAAGCGCCTCCTGAAATTTTCCAAATCCTCTTAGCGATCATAGCAAACGAAGATTGTGTAGCGAGGCAGCCTCGGCCTCGAAACTCGCCGAACCCCAACTGCCACTTCGAATCCCCTGTTTCTCACTGATAGACTGCACTTTTCTGGGCAATAATCCGGTGACGGAAATTCCAAGAATCGATAGTCCCACTCGCGCCCGCGATCACCTGGCGAACGAGCGTACGTTCCTGGCCTGGGTTCGCACTGGGCTCGCGATTATCGTCTTCGGATTCGCGATTGGACGCTTCGGAGTGGCCTTGCAGCAGTTCCTTGCCATGCAGGGCGGCAAGACCCCGAAGACGACGGGCATGTCCGTATGGCTGGGGCTCGTCTCCATCGTTGCCGGTATGGTGATGGTTGGTACGGGGCTTGTGCGCTACCACATCACTCGCAACCAGCTCGACCGGGGTGCGTTTCAACCTGCCGGTTGGGTGATCGACCTCACGGCAATCCTAGCCACGCTGCTCAGCCTGGCGTTGGCAGGATACTTGTTCCTGGTCCAGAATCGGCTGCACTAGCGGTCGGCCAATCGGCCGAAATCGCGACAGCTTACTTCCCCAAAGCTCATGCCTCTACGCTTGTCGTTATACTCGTGTCATGGACACAGCAGCGGACCTTCTAGGCGCCCTGGGCCGCTACTGGGGATACGATTCGTTTCGCCCGTTGCAGGAGGACATTGTCCGCAGCTTGCTGGAAGGGCGCGACGCGTGCGTGGTCATGCCGACCGGCGGGGGAAAGTCCCTGTGCTATCAGTTGCCGGCAGCGATAGCCAGCGAGAAAACGGTCATCGTGATTTCTCCGTTGATCGCTCTGATGCAGGATCAGGTAGCGCAATTGACGCAGATGGGAATTCCGGCGGCGCTGCTGAACAGCAGTTTGCCCGGGAATGAGCAGGCCGGCGTCATGCGGCAGGCCGCGGCGGGGCACTACCGGCTGCTCTATCTTTCTCCCGAGCGGCTGGCGCGCGCAGATACCGTGGGCTGGCTGCAGCGTGTTCCAATTTCTCTGTTTGCCATTGACGAGGCGCATTGTATTTCGGAGTGGGGCCACGAGTTTCGCCCGGAATACCGGCAGTTGAGCAGCCTGCGGCAGCACTTTCCGGATCAGCCGATTGCGGCGTTTACGGCCAGCGCCACGCGACGGGTGCGGCACGACATCATGCACCAGCTCCGGCTGCGCGATCCGCATAAGTGTATTGCCAGCTTTCACCGGCCCAATTTGCGGTACATCGTGAAGGCGGTCGATGTGCGCACGCAGTCCAGCCTTTTGCTGAATGCGATGCGAAAATACGCGGACAGCAACGTTATCGTCTATGCGCCCACGATCAACAAGGTGGAAGAGACGGTGGACTTTCTGGCGGAGCACGGGATACCAGCGATTGCATATCACGGCAAAATGGACAGCGATGCACGGCGCCGCAACCAGGAGCGCTGGATGTCGGATGAAATCCGAGTGCTGGTAGGCACCATCGCTTTCGGATTGGGAATCAACAAAGCCGCAGTGCGGGCGGTGATTCATCTTTCACTGCCCAAGTCGATTGAGCAGTATTACCAGGAAGCGGGCCGGGCGGGGCGCGATGGTTTGCCGGCGGATTGCATCATGCTGTGGCAGAAGAAAGATGCTGGTCTGCTGGCATATTTCATCGACCAAGTGGAGGATGAGGCCGAGAAGCAGCGCAGCTGGGAGCGCTACCACCTAATCCGCGGGTTTGTCGATGGGAAAAGGTGCCGGCACCGCGAGATTTGCCTGCATTTTGGCGAGACTCCGAAGTGGCAAACCTGCGGTGCCTGTGATGTTTGCATGGGTGAGCCGGAGTGGATAGTGCTGGCTCCGGCGGTTAAGAAGTCGAAACCCGGGTCCGTTGCGCCTTTGCGCCGGGAGGTAGCGCACGGGGTAATCGGCGTTTTGGCAAGGCCCTCCGCAGATGTCGATCCCGATCTGCGCGAGTATGTGCGCGAGTGGCGGCGAGCCGCAGCGAAGGAAAACAATACCGCCGCTTTCATCATCATGCACGATACCTCGCTCGACGAATTGTGCCGCGTGCGCCCCACCACCCTGACTGAGCTGTTGCAAGTGCAAGGTTTTGGCGTGCGGAAGACCGAGGTCTACGGCCAGCAAATCCTGGATGCTTTGTCGCGATTCAAGAACGGAGCGCGAGCCACCGAGGCAGTGCTGCCGAAAACTCGTCCTGCGGAGGAGACCCTGCGTTTGCTGGCGGAGGGAAACAACTTCGAGCAGATTGCCAAGATTCGCGGGCGACAAATCGGTAGCGTCATTGGCATGGTCGCGGATCTGGTCGAGAAGGGTCAATTAGAATTCCAGCCGGACTGGGTAGAGGAAACGCGGCGTACTATGATCGAGACGGCGTGTGCCAGCCTGGGATTGCAGTGGCTCAAACCATTGAAAGAAGCGCTGCCTCCGGAGATTACGCACGACGAAATCCGGCTGGTAGTCGCACGGTTGCGGCGGGAACAGGGCTCGGCTGCTTAGTTCGCCTGGGCGAAACCCTTCAGATACAATCAGCATTGAGTGTCCTCTTCGTCCCAGCTCGTGCAAATTGAGCTCAACCCCCGGCTGACGCCTCCCAAGCCCTCCTGGCTCAAGGCTCGCGCCCCGGTAGGGGAGAACTTCCATGAGCTCAAGCGTTTAGCGCGCAGCCTCAACCTGCATACCGTGTGCGAGTCGGCACAGTGCCCGAACATTGGCGAATGCTGGAATCATAAGACGGCGACCTTCATGCTGCTGGGCAATGTCTGTACGCGGCGATGCGGTTTCTGCGCTGTGCCCAAGGGACGCCCCGAAGCGATCGACTGGGAAGAACCCGGCCGTGTGGCCGAGGCGGTGCACACTTTGGGCCTGCAATACGCCGTCGTGACAAGCGTGAACCGCGACGACGACAACATTGGCGGTGCTAAGATTTTTGCGGAGACGATTCGCGAGATTCGCAAGCTCTCTCCGATCTGCCGCGTGGAGGTGCTGATTCCGGATTTCCAAGGGCGCGAGGATGCGCTGCAGATTGTGCTCGACGCCCGTCCGGACGTTTTGAATCACAACACCGAGACGGTACCGCGGCTTTATCGCGCGGCGCGTTCCGG
>Ga0137410_10000684_pt1 | contig 23501 bp, 16 predicted proteins | sample CZODoug1_16funga_FD_108878 | JGI IMG/M metagenome (GOLD analysis project Ga0137410, IMG submission 108878) | Vadose zone soil fungal communities from Angelo Coast Range Reserve, California, USA - CZODoug1_16fungal (Illumina Assembly) | ecosystem: Environmental > Terrestrial > Soil > Vadose zone... | reverse complement strand
GGTCAGGAACGCCAGGGCCGCCCCTCCGGCGACGAGGAGCGGAGCCCGCACCCTCTCGAACGCCGACTCCATGTTGCCCTCCCGATCCTTCAGCCGGCTGAGCGCGGGGAAACCGACCGAATATCCGATGCGGCCGATCGCGTCCACCGGAACCCGGCAGAAGGACGATCCGTGGTTGTACACCCCGAGCAGCGCGAGGGGGATCATCTTCACGAAGACGATCTTGTCCATCTGCAGGGCGAGGAACGTGAGGAGCGTCGACAGGAAGACCCAGCGTCCGAACCGAACCAGGTCCTTGAACGCTTCCCGATCCAACTGGAAACGGTTGAGGGGGCCCGGGAGGAGCCAGTGGCTGAGAATGGTTCTCGGGATCGTGCTCGCCATGCCTCCGGCCACAAGCGCCCAGACGGTCGGGGAATACCAGGCCCAGATGATGCGGACCAGCAGGCCGAACGTGGCGGTTCCCAGATTGAGGATCGTCAGCCGTCCCAGCGAGAGATGCCGATCGCTCGTGACCACTTTGGTCGAAACGAAGCCGTCGAAGATCGAATTGAGACCGGTGACGGGCAGCAGGTACATCAGCATGGGCTCGCTGCTGTACTGCGCCACCGGCCAGGACAGCGCGCACGTGATCATCCACAGGAAGAAGCCCCGGATGGACTGCGTAGTCCACGCGGTGTTCAGGAACACCATATCGTCGCCGCGGGGGTGCTGGACGACGGCGGGCTGGATTCCGACGTCCGAGAACATGAACAGCCCCTGCTGGACCACGGTGACGACGACCATCATGCCGAACGCCTCGGGCACCAGCAGGCGCGAGAGGACCAGGTTGGAGACGAGCCGGAGGATCTGGCCTCCCCCCTCTCCGGCCAGGGTCCAGGCGACGCCCCGGATGGTCAGCGTTTTGAGGGACACCGGCGCGCCGGCCCCCGGTGGGAGGGCCGTGGCCGGGTTGTTGGATGCGGAAGTCAATCGAGCGACCCTCTCCAGACGGCCCCGAGCTCCCCTGGAACGCCCCCCCGGGGACCGTTTCCGTGGGCGCGGAACGACTGCATTCTTGCTATTCGCCTTCCGGAGTCAAGACGAAATCTCGGGAGAGATGGGGATCTCGTCGGGCAGCGGCATGCCGAAGTCGGGTTTGTCCGGGCGCGCGCCGAGGATCCAGCGGTACACCTCCAGCACCTGCCGGGACTTCGCCTCCCAGGTGAAGCCGGTCCGCACCCTCCGGAGTCCCGCCTGCCGTTTCGCTTCCAGGCGCGACGGATCGCGGGCGATCTCCTCCAGCGCGGCCCGGAGCCGCGCCACGATCGAGGCCCTCGGCCCCATCTCCAGGAGGTATCCCGACGACGGCGTGACCAGCTCCGAGGGACCTCCGTAATTCATCACGATGGGGACCGCGCCGGAGGCCATGGCTTCCAGCGCCGCTGCGCCGCCGAACTCGCGGATGCTCGGGAAGGCCAGCACGTCGGCCTCGCGCAGATGGCCATGCACCGCGCTCTGGTCGATCCACCCGGTCAGTTTCATCCCCGCCTCCGCGCCCAGGTCCCGGATCATCCGTTCGATGGCGCCGCGCTCGGGACCGTCGCCCACCAGCGTCAGCTCGATGCGGCCGTCGCGGACGAGCGGGGCGACGGCCTCGACGAGCATGTCGGGCCCCTTATAGGGGACCAGCCGCCCCAGGAAGATCACCCGCAGCCGCGGGCGAGCGGGACGGGGGGAGGGCGCGGGAAATCGCGCGGGCTCCACCGCGTTTTCAGGGATGTACACGCAGCGGCGGAGGAACGTCGGCGGCACCTGGATCCAGGTGTCGCGCGACCCGATGATGACGGCGGAGGAGTCCCGGAGCGTCGAGCGCGCGGCGGGAAGCAGCCGGTACGCGTTGCGCAGATACGAGAGCCACTCCCGTTCCCGGCGGCGGGCGGAGTCGAATTGCCGGGGCCAGGGCACCCCGCCGTTCAGAGGCCCGAGGAGAAAGGGCATGCCGATTCTCCGGCACCTCGCCGCGAGGATGCTCGGCGTGACCGGGTTGAGCGGCGTCAGGCGGTGGACCAGGTCGAACCGCCGCGCCCGGAACGCGTCAAGGAAGCGGCGCCAGACCAGATGCTCGAAGTAATAGTAGCTCAGGGAGTTCAGCGCGGAAACGGTCGTCCAGCCCCTCCCCGCCCCGCCGCGGAGCAACTCGGCGGCCCGGTAGAGCGGACGCGAGACGGCTTCCGAATCGATCGCGGTGAAGTCCCGCCCCTCGACGAGACCCGCGCGCGCGATCGCGTCCCGGTTCCGGATGTGCGTGACCAGGTGCGTCTCCGCGACGCCGGCGAGCGCGCGCGAGTGCGACCATCCCTCCAGGGGAACGCTGGCCCATTCCGGGTTCGCGGCTTCGGCGATCAGGAGCACGCGGGGACGGAAGGGAGGTTTCGTCATGACCGGGACGCCGCCGCTTCCGTATACAGGGTCGCCATCGCGTCGAGGAACCGCTCCTCCGTGAAGTTCCCCAGCGCGTGTTCGCGCGCCCGGGCGCCGCAGCTCCTCGTCCCCTCCCGATCCCGAGCTGCCGCGAGGAATTTCCGCGCCAGCTCGGCGTCGTCGTCGACGTCCACCGCCCAACCGGTCCGACCCTCGATGATCTGAAGGTCGCAGCCCCCCGCCCGGGTCCGAAGCACCGGCAAGCCCGACAGCATCGCTTCGACGCAGACGAGGCCGAATCCCTCCGAGCGACTCGGGAGGACGAGAAAGTCGGCCGCGTGATAAACCTGCTTCGGATTCCTCCACCCCAGAAACCGGCAGTCGGCCTCGACGTTCAGCTCGGCTGCCAACGACTTGACGTTCTGAAAGTACGGCCCGTCGCCGCAGAGAAGCAGCGTGGCGTCCACCGCTCCGTCACGACGGGCCTGCGCCAGGGCGCGGACCGCCCGGTCGGGACCCTTCCAGTCCACCATGGATCCCACATAGGCGGCGACGGCTCCGGGCTTCTCCACGCCGAGCGCGCGCCGGGCCTGCGCGCGCTCCTCCTCCGAGGGCACGGCGTACTCCGCGGAATTCACGCCGTTCGGGACGACGCGAACCCGCACCGGCGCCAGCCCGAAATCGCGGATCAGCTTCACCCGGGTTGCTTCGTCGAGCGTGGTGACCCAGTGTCCCCACACGCTGAGCAGGCGCCGCAACAGCCCCCGGTCGAACATCGACCCGTGCGAGGTGAGACGATCGAGGTGCAGCGTGGAGACGTCCGGCCGGCGGCCTCCCGCAGACGACACCATCGACGGCCAGCGGCTGTGCGAATGGACGATGTCCGGAGCGGACTCCCGGAGAAACCGCTTCAGGGCGCGGCGAGCCGGCAGCAGATCCCTCCACCCGCGGTTGAAAGGGATCAGCACGTGATCGACGCCCCACTCGCGGAGCCGGGGGATTTCTCCGCCGCCGTCCGACACGACGGTCATGGAATGACCGCGCGACGCGAGTCCGCGGGCAAGTTGCCAGACCACGTTGACCACCCCTCCCGCACCGGCGTTCACCGTGAGAAGCGCGATCTTCACGTCGATCTCCGCGCCTTCGCGCCCAGGGTCCGCGGGTCTCCCGGCCTTCCCATTCTGCTCATGGCGGCGACGCGGCAAGGACGCTCAGCCCCTCCCGCTCCAGCTGGTCCAGGATTCGACGCGGAAACGAGCGCAGCCGGACTTCGAAGCCTTCCCTCCCCTGGGCCGACCGCCACACGTTCCTCAGGAAGAGGAGACCCGAACTGTCCAGGTATTGCAAGCGGTGACCGTCGATCACGACGCGGCGGAGCCCCTCCACGGCCGCGAGCCTCGCATATTCCGTCTCCACTCGCGCGGCCTCGTCGCTGTCGAACTCCTCGGCCAGAACGACCTCCAGCGCGTCGTGGTCCCGCTTGCAAATCGTCCGCCGCCGCTCCTCGGGGCCCGCGAACTCGTCGAGCCGGCGGGACCATTCCTCGGGGCTCTCCGGCTGCTCGACCCAGCGGTCCAGTTTCACGAGCCTCAGCAGGCGTCTCGCACGGACGGTGACGCCCAAAAGGAAGAGTCGCCCCCCGCGCGACCACGACGCCCGGGCGAGCCGGGCGACGGCACCCAGTTCCAGACTGTTCAGCCAGGCATATCCCGACAGATCCAGCACCAGGATGCGTCCCGGCGCGGCGACCTCCAGCGGACGGCAGAACTCCTCGGCATCCTTTTCCGTCCTCAACGGCCGGAGGGGCACGACCTCGGCGGCCCTGGACTGCGTCAACGCGCGATCGGGGGCCGGCGCGCAGGGCTTCCCGCCTCCGGGCCACGCGCGGATCAGGAGGAGCCGCGCGAGCATGGTCGGGAGAAAAATCAGGTTCGCCGCATATCGCTTGAACAACCGGCGCGGCTGGCTGCAAAGCCGCCAGAACCATTCCATGCCGAGCGACTGAATCCAGCGCGGCGCACGGGTCTGCACGCCGACGATGAAGTCGAGGGACGCCCCGATCCCCAGCGCCACGCCGCGGCCGATGCGACGCCCGTTCATCCGGATCCACTTGTCCTGCTTGGGCGCCCCGAAGGCGACGAGCAGCACATCGGGCTTCGCTTCCGCGATCCGCGCGCGCAGGCCGGCATGGTCCATCTCGCCGAGACCCGCCACGGGCGGGCTGAAGCAGCCGGCGACGCGCAGTCCGGGGGAGCGCTCGCCGAGGATCCGCAGCGCCTCGACGGCGACCCCTTCCTTCCCCCCCAGGGCGTAGAGGGACAGGTTCTTGTCCCGCGCGAATCCGCCCATCATCGCGACCATATCGCTTCCGGCGACCCGCCCTTTCAGCCGCGGCCCGAACCAACCGGAGAAAAACACCGGCGGCCAGCCGTCGGCGACGACCAGATCCGCTTCCAGATGGATCCGCTGCATCTCCGGATCCCGGAGCGCCTGCATGATGAAATCGAGGTTCGAGGTGACGACCTGGGCCGGACGGCCCGACCGCGCCCGCGCGGCGATCCAGGCCAGAGCGTCGCCCGTGGTGACGTTGTGGATCGGGACGCCGAACAGGAAAAGGGTCGCGGGAGGGAGGGGTTCCCCGGGATCCCTGCCGCCGCCGCTCCGGCTCCCCCCGGCGTCAGCCGGAGCGGGGCCTTCCGGCGGATTCATATTGCTCGACCAGCTTCGAATAGTAGCCGTGGCCGCGGTAGTCGCGCACGCGGTTGACGACGACGTCGACCATCAGCGGGCCGATCTCCTTGACGATGTCCATCGCGCGCTTCATCTCGCCGCTCACCACCTTGCCGGCCTCGACGACGAGGATGACGCCCTGCGAGCAGCTGGCGATGAGCTCCGCGTCGGAGGAGACGAAGAGCGGCGGCGCATCGACCAGGACCATGTCGTAGGTGCCGAGCAGGTGGTTGAGCACCGCGCGGAGATTGCGCGAGTTCGTGAGCAGGGGCGACCCGTCCGTGTTCCCGATCGGGATGCGGTAGGTCAGGAGCTTCTGCGGAGGAAGCACGGCCTCCTCGACCCGGACCTTTCCCGTCAGAGCGCCGATCAGGCCGGGATGGCCCCTCGGCACCAGGTAGCACCCGTCGGGGTGCAGCGCATTGGCCTCGACGACGATGACGCGGCAGCCGATGCCCCGGAGCTCGCGCGCCAGGTCCAGGACGAGTTGGGTGGTCCCGCCCATGGGCCGCAGGGACATGAAGCCGATCAGTCCGCGCTGGTTGAGGCGGCGCTGCCGTTCCAGCGACAGCGCGATGCGGCGGATCTGGTCGTTGGCGAAATTCTGCGAGCGCGAGGACCGCTCGAGGACCCAGCCCAGCGGGCGGGCTCCGATGACGGCCTCCGCATCGAGCGGGCTCTGGATCCGGTGGTCGATCGCATCCACCAGGGTGGGGACGGCGAACGCCATGAAGAAGGCGAGCACGCCAAAGCCGGCAAGGAGGGTCCAGATCGAACGGGGGACCGGTTTCTCGGGCGGGCGCGCGGCCGACACCAGGGCCACCATGCCCGGGCCCTGGGCCTCCAGGTGCATGGCGTCGAGGCGGTCGGCCACTGCCGAGAGCTGACGGTTCAGGCGCTCGACGTCCGCCTTGACGTTCATCGCCTCATAGTAGACTTCGTTGAGCCGGGAGAGCTTCCCGGCCTGGGCCTTCGCCTCCTGCTCGATCGACGCCTCAAAGCGCCGCGCCTGCTCCACGTCGGCCATCGCGCTCTCGAGCTCGTTGCGCATCTGGATCTCGCGCTTCTGGATCAGCGCGGCGCGGACGCGCGTCGCCGCCGCCTTCTCGACCCGGTCCAGGTCCAGGCTGATCTCGCCGATGAGCCGCTCGATCTCCTTCCGGCCCTCATGCTCCGGGGTGAGCCCCATCGCCTTGGCCTTGAGCTCGCTGCGCTTCGGGAGGAGCACCGTCTTCGTGCTCACGACTTCGGCATCCACGGACAGGAGATCCCGGACTTCCGCGGTGAGGTCGGCCTGCCTCATCGCCTCCTGTTTCCCCTTCAGGACTTCGAGCTTGGCCTCAAAGTCCATGCGGCGGGCGCGGGCCTCGAACTTCACCTTGCTGTCCGCCGAGGTCCCTTCGCCCGCGGGCTTGTCGAAGTTGGAGACTCCGAGCTCCCTGGCCCATTGGGCCAGCTTCTCGGTCTTCTTCGCGACCTCTTCGCGCAGTTCCTTCTGCCGCTCGCGAAGCGTGTCCTCCCGGACCTCCTGGCCGTAGAGGCCTTTCCCCTTCACCCGCGACAGGTAGGCTTCCACCGTGGCGTTCACCGCCTGCGCCAGACCGCGGGGATCGCTCGACTCGATCGCAACCGAGATATAGGTGCTGTCCGGCAGCCTGCGGGCCAGGATCATCGAGCTCAGCCGTTGGGCCGACTCGCGCCGGCTTTCCCCCGCCCGGATCCAGATGCCCGCGTCCTCCTTCAGCCGCTCCAGGGCGTCCATCGCCACGTCCTCCCGGCTCAGGAGGGACAGCTGCTCGTTGACGAGTTCGTCGTAGCGAGGGACCTCATATTCGCGGGCCTCGATCACGTTCTTCAGCATGATCGGGGCGATCATGAGAAGAGACTCCGCGCGGTACAGCGGCTTGAGCGTCCGGAAGTAGAGGACGGGTTCCGCGGCCAGAGCCACCAGGATCACCGAGAGCAGCGCCAGCTTGTTGTGACGGAGAAGGCTCTTGACCGGGGACAGGCGCCGCTGCGGCTTGAACGACTTCTTGCTCGGCGCCGCCTCCTCGTCGAGGATATAGGTATCCGTGTCTTCCGTCAGGCCTTCCGTGGTGGACATCAGCTCTCACCCTCTATCTGGGACGCCGGTTTACTTCTTGAGCGCGCCGGGGATGAACACCCAGTTGAAGATGTCGATCTTCTCCAGGAAATACCCGATCTTCGCCAGGATGTTCGAAGGCACGTAGACGATGTCGCCCCGCTCCAGCGCGACGATGGAGTTGACCTGCGGGTCCAGCATGTCGCTCTGCGAGACGACCACCCGGCGGTTCTGGCTGGGACGGACGACGGTGATGCCGTAGGAATGGGCGTCCCGCGTCATGCCGCCCGCGATGGACAGCGCGTCGAGGACCGTCATGTTCCGCGTCCAGCGGTACGGCCCGGGCTTCGTGACTTCGCCCAGCACGTAGACGGGCAGATCGCTGTCTTCGGGGACCAGGACTACGTCGTCCGGCTTCAAGCGCAGGTTGAGCGACAGGTCGCGGCCGTCCATCAGGGTCTGCAGGTCGATCCACGCGATGCGGTCCCGTCCGCGCAGCACCGCGGCGTGCGACAGGTTGCTCGGGTTGGTCGTGATCGGTTCGGCCAGGCCGCCCGCGCGCGCGATCGCCTCGAGCAGGGTGGGCACGGTGTCGAACCGCATCACTCCCTGGGTTTTGACGCGGCCCAGGACGGTGATCCGGTTGGCGATATACTGGTCCACCTTGACGGTCACTACGATCCCCGAGTACAGGCGGGAGAGCGCGTCCCGGATCGCTTTCGCGGCATCCTCACGGGTCAAGCCCGACACATGGATCGTTCCGACCAGGGGGACCGTGAGAGAGCCGTCCGGGCCGATGGTCTGGACGCCGGACAGTTCAGGCTTCTCCCAAACCTGGATCGTCAGTTGATCGCCCTCGCCCAGGCGGTACGGCTCCGGTGCGCCGGTATCGAACTGCTTGAGAATCTCCGACGGGCTGAAGGGTCGCGGAGGCGGCGGGATCGGAAATCCCTCCCCCGCCGGATCGTCGCTCGTGCTGCAGGAGGAGAGCGCGGCGGCGAGGCCGGCCACGCACAGCAGGAGGCGGAAAGGGGAGGGCCGGGCGCGGTTTCCGAACTCGTCGATCACGCGGCCTATCTCCCTCGGTCTCTGAGGATCTTCAGGCTGGACATCCGCCCGATGTCGCGATGTTTCCGTGCGTACGGAACTCCGAAGCTCCGAGATTAGACAACAAGCATCGGCTCGCAGTCAAGGGCGAACGCGCCGACGCCGGGCGTAACGCCGTCCGTTTCCCCTCCGTTCCCGGCCGTCGGTTTCACCGAGGATTTTCCAGAACTTAATCAGCTCGCGGTTGCATTCATTGTTTAATTCGTCTATAAATAACGCCGACCCATATGGGTGGTTCACCCATCCTGAGGGGTGCCGCCGGGGAGGGTGCAATGTTGAAGTCGAATGCGCGGACGGTCGCGACCACGTTTTTCGTGGCCGACCTGATCGCGACCATTCTTTCCTTCCTGGCCGCCTACGCGCTGATTTCCGAGCCGAACCACTACTTCGGCCTCCTGCTGCCCCTCGACCAGTACCTGTGGCTGCTCCTCTTCATCGTGCCCGCCTGGGCGATCCTCCTGCAGTTCGGCGGCGCCTACCGCTCGCACCGCATCGAATCGCTGTTCGCGGATGCGGGTCAGGTCTCCCGCGCGGCCCTCCTCGGCGGCATCGCGCTCTTCGCCTTCGTCGGCCTGACAAAATCCAATCACGTGTCGCGGCCCTTCCTGGCGGTGTTCACGGCCATCGACATCCTCGTGCTCGTGCTGATGCGCGTCACGATCCGCAGCATCGCCTGGTCCGCCCGGGCGCGCGGCCTGAATTCCCGCGCGGTCCTCATCGTCGGCACCGGCGAGGGCGCCCGCGCGCACGCCGACCGCATCGCCCAGAACCTGCAGTGGGGATACCGCCTCGTGGGCTTCGTCTCCGAGAGCGTCCCCTCCACGGCCGCCTCCGTCCCCCAGAGCCAGGTGGTCGGCAACTTGAAGAGCATCCGTCGCGTCCTTACGGAGTACGTCGTCGACGAGGTCGTCGTCGCCCTTCCGGGCCGTCACCTCGAATCCATGGACTCGGTGCTCCTGGGCTGCGAGGAGATGGGCGTCAAGACGCGGCTCGCCCTGGATTTCTTCCCCAACCGGATCGCGCGGGTCGAAGTCGAGCACATGAACGGCGCTCCCATGCTGACCTTCTCGACGACGCCCCCGGAAGGGCCGTCCATGGTCATCAAACGGGCGATGGACGTGGTGTTCTCCGGCGCGTTCCTGCTGACGTTCTCCTGGCTTTACGGCATCCTTGCGCTCCTGATCAAGATCACCTCCCCGGGCCCGGTGTTCTACTGCCAGGAGCGCGTGGGCATGAACGGCCGCCGCTTCACGTTCTACAAGTTCCGCTCGATGGTGGTCGACGCGGACCGCCGGGTGACGGAACTTCAGCACCTTAACGAGATGGACGGCCCCGTCTTCAAGATCCGAAACGATCCGCGCGTGACGCGCGTGGGGCGCTTCATCCGCAAGTTCAGCCTCGACGAGTTGCCGCAGATGTGGAATGTGCTCCGTGGCGACATGAGCCTGGTCGGACCGCGGCCGCCCATCCCCTCCGAGGTGAAGAAGTACGAGAGCTGGGCCCGCCGCCGCCTGAGCGTCCGCCCCGGCCTCACCTGCCTGTGGCAGATCTCCGGCCGCAACCACATCAACTTCAACGAGTGGATGGAGCTGGACCTCGCGTACATCGACAACTGGACTCTGGGACTGGACGTGAAGATCCTTCTGAAGACCGTCCCCGCCGTATTGGCCGGACGGGGGGCCAGTTAGGTCTCCGGAGATCGACGGGGGACGCGCGCCATCAGCGCTTCCCCGGGATCCGGAAGTAATCCATCGACACGGGAAGTTGACGCCATAGGAGGTTTTCCCGGGGGGCGAGAACAACGGCATCGGTTTCACGCTGCGCGGAGCCAACGCGGGCGATCGAAACTCGAGACCGGCGCCGCCCCCCGAATGAAGGGGCCATGGAAAAGTACTGCATCAATCACTCCGAGGAGAAAGCCGTCGGCATCTGCGGTGCCTGCGGCGCCCCCACCTGCTATCGCTGCAGCATGAGCGTGGACCAGATCGTCTACTGCTCCCTCGAGTGCTTCAACCAGCTGAACGCGAATTCGTCGCCCCAGGTGCCCCGGCAGCCCACGGCTCCAGCCGAGGCCGACGCCTCCCAGGTGAACCCGGCGTTCGCCGACGAGTATTCGGACGTGATGCAGTCCATGGGCGGCGTCCCGTCCCACCCCGCCCCGCCCGTCCCCGACCTGGATGCTCCGACGTATCTGGAAGAGGAGTCGGTCGTCCTGGGCGCCCCTCAGGCCGACGAGTCGGTTGTCCTGACCCCTCCGCCGGGTGACGAGTCGGTCGTCCTCAGCGCGTCCCAGGCCGAGGATTCGACCATGCTCGGGATGTCCCCGCCCATCCCGCGGGCCTTCGACACGTCGACGCTGGTCATCATCCCCGGAACGCGCCGATCCGTGCTTTCCAGCAGCTGCTTCTTCCATCCGGACACCTCCGCGATCGTGCTCTGCGCGGATTGCCGGAACCCGATCTGCTCCCTGTGCGCGCGCGAGACCTCCGCGGGACTGACGTGCTCGCCGTCTTGCGGTCCGGCCGATCCCGCAGGCGCCTATCTGCGGCGGACGAGTCTGCTGTTCTCCGTCGCGGTCGCGGCGGGGATCTTCGTCTTCGTCGCCGGGGGTTTCTACCTGGTGCGGGAGACCCGTTCGAAGCTGGCGAGCGGAGCGGTCCTGGCGCAGGCGGGCGCCGATGCCGCCGCAGCGGCGGAACGATCCGGTCCCCCGCCTCCCGAGGAAATTCCGGCACCCGTCGTGCCCCCCGAAGAAAAGCCTGAGGTCGCCCCGCCGCCGGCGCCCGCGCCGCCCGACCCTGCGCCGCTGGAATTCAAACCGCTGACGAGGCCGGCGCCGCTGCGGCTGAATCCGCCGGAGCCCCCTCCCGTCGAGCCTGTGGTCCCGGAGTTCCTCCCCGCAGCCCCGTCCGCGGTCGTCGCGCCCCAGCCCCCGGCGCCGGCGGCGCCCGTCGTGCCCCAGTCTCCTCCGCTGACGGCGTTCGAGCTCGATATGCGCTGGGCGGCGTCGCTCATCCGTGAAGCCGTCCCCCTCCTGAACGAAGTCGCCGAACAGCTGACCCCGGACTGGCAGCCCGGGCCCAACACGCACGTCCTTTCGGCCAAGCTCAGCCGCGCAATCCTGAAGCTTCGGCAGGCCCGCGAACTCTACCGGCGCCGCTTCCTGGAGGCCCCCGACAAGGGTCTCATCGAAGACCGGATGTCGACCATCGCGGACGGCCTGAAGGCGGCGCAGACCGGCCTGGAGCGCCTGGGCGGCGTTCCGCAGTGGAGACGTTGACAGCAGCGCACCGGCCGATTACATTCCGCTCTTCCTCAGAGACCCAGCAGCAAAGGAATCGCTCATGAAAGGCATCATCCTGGCCGGAGGAGCGGGGACGCGTCTGCATCCCCTCACCAAGGTGGTCTCCAAGCAGCTGCTGCCGGTGTACGACAAGCCGATGATCTATTATCCCCTCAGCGTGCTGATGCTGGCGGGGTTGAAGGACGTGCTGGTGATCTCCACCCCGCAGGACCTGCCGCAGTTCCGCAAGCTGCTGGGGGACGGCCGCTCCCTGGGCATGACGCTGTCGTATGCGGAGCAGCCGAAACCCGAGGGTCTCGCCCAGGCCTTCCTCATCGGCCGCGAGTTTCTGGACGGCGGGCCCGCCTGCCTGGTCCTCGGTGACAATCTGTTCTACGGCCACGGCCTGACCGAGACCGCGCAGGAGGCGGCGCGCCTGCAGAGCGGAGCGACGATCTTCGCGTACCAGGTCCGGGATCCCGAACGCTACGGCGTGGTGGAATTCGACGCCGCAGGCAAAGCCCTTTCGCTCGAGGAGAAGCCGAAACAGCCGAAATCCCACTTCGCGGTTCCGGGGCTCTATTTCTACGACCGGGAGGTGTGCAAGCACGCGGCGGCGCTGAAGCCCAGCCCGCGCGGCGAGCTGGAGATCACCGACCTGAACCGGGTCTATCTCGAGCGCGGCACGCTCAAGGTGTCGATGCTCGGCCGGGGCATCGCCTGGCTAGACACCGGCACGCCGCGCAGCCTGATCGAGGCCGGGACCTTCATCGAAGCGATCGAGGAGCGGCAGGGTCTCAAGGTCGCCTGCCTCGAGGAGATTGCCTGGCGGAACGGCTGGATCGGCGAGGCCGAGATCCGGGCGGCCGGGGAGGCGCTGGGCAAGAGCCCGTACGCCGATTATCTCCGCGAACTGGTGAAGCCGTCGCAGCGGCGCTGACCGCCGCGGGATCCCGCCCCCGTCCCCCCGGAAAATCGGACGGCGATGGGATACAGTTAAGCCCGATGATGAGTTTCGGCCCCGAGCCCGATCCCCCGCTCCACGCCTTCTTCCTCCGGGCCGAGACCCTCGCCGCGTCCGCCTTGCGGACGATCCCCTACGTCGGCGACGGCATCGCGGAGTTCTTCCTCAACTCCATCGTCCCCGCGTGCACGCCGGCCCGGAACCGCATGCTCAAGACCCTCTTCCTTCGATGGCATTCGCTCGAGGGCGGACTGCAGGTTCTGCTGATGCGGGCCCTCCCGATGCCGGTGGAGCACGGTCACCGCTTCTCGGGGGTCACCGCGCGGAACGGATACGGCGTCCCCTTCCCGTCGCCGAACGGCTCCGCATCGTCCACCCAGAAGTAGTACACGTTCACGAAGCTGTCCACCGTCCACGTCACCGCCGTCGCCCCCGCCAGGAGCAGGTGCGCCAGCAGGTTCCCGGTGAGCCAGGGCGACTCCACATACTGGCGGTTCGTCCATTCGTCCAGGCTTCGCGACATCCGCTGCGGGCCGTGACAACCGGCCAGGGTCGTCGACAGCACGGCGGCGACCAGCACCGCGGCGGCAAGACGCTTCATAAAGAGTTCCTTAATTTCCAGGATCATAACACGCCGCGACGGGCGATCCATCGAAGGGCGGATCCGCGGAATCCGTCGGATGTTGCTTGACTCGACGGACCCGACCGATAGAATACTCACTCAAACCTGTGCAGTCTCGAAAACCAATCGTCCCGGGGAGATTCCATGCCCAAACGAACCGACATTAAGAAGATTTTGCTCATCGGCTCCGGCCCGATCATCATCGGCCAGGCCTGCGAGTTCGACTATTCGGGCACCCAGGCGTGCAAGGCGCTCCGCGCCGAAGGCTACTCGGTCGTGCTCGTGAATTCCAATCCGGCGACGATCATGACCGACCCCGAAATGGCCGACCGGGTGTACATCGAGCCCATCACCCCCGAGTTCGTCGAGAGGATCATCGAGAAGGAGCGCCCCGACGCCCTGCTTCCCACGCTGGGCGGACAGACCGCCCTCAACACCGCCATCCGCCTCCACGAGCGCGGCACCCTCACGAAATACGGCGTGGAGATGATCGGCGCCAACGCCGCCGTCATCCGGAAGGCCGAGGACCGCAAGGAATTCAAGAAGGCGATGGAGAAGATCGGCCTCGATCTTCCGAAGTCCGACTATGCCTACTCGATGGACGACGCGCGCTGCATCCTCCAGCAGATCCCGCTGCCCCTGGTCATCCGCCCCAGCTTCACCATGGGAGGCACCGGCGGCGGCATCGCCTACAACGTCGAGGAGTTCGAGCAGATCGTGCAGTACGGCCTCGAACAGTCCATGAACAACGAAGTGCTCATCGAGGAGTCCATCTTCGGCTGGAAGGAGTACGAGCTCGAAGTGATGCGGGACACGAAGGACAACTGCGTCATCGTCTGCACCATCGAGAACTTCGACCCGATGGGCGTCCACACCGGGGACTCGATCACCGTCGCCCCCGCGCAGACCCTGACCGACCGTGAATACCAGAAGATGCGCGACGACGCGCTCAAGATCATCCGCGAGATCGGCATCGAGTGCGGCGGCTGCAACATCCAGTTCGCCGTCGATCCGAAGACCGGCCGCCAGACCGTCATCGAGATGAATCCCCGCGTGTCCCGCAGTTCGGCGCTCGCCTCCAAGGCCACCGGCTTCGCCATCGCCAAGATCTCCGCCCAGCTCGCCATCGGCAAGACGCTGGACGAAATCGACAACGACATCACCAAGAAGACGCCGGCCTGCTTCGAACCCACGATCGACTACGTCGTCGTCAAGACCCCGCGCTGGGCCTTCGAGAAGTTCCCGGAGGCGAACGCCACGCTCGGCATCCAGATGAAGTCGGTGGGCGAGACGATGTCCATCGGCCGCACCTTCAAGGAGGCGCTGCAGAAGTCGGTGCGCTCCCTCGAGCAGGACCGCTTCGGCCTGGGCTGGGACCGCAAGGACAAGCCCATGACCGTCGAGCAGATCCGCGAGAAGCTGATTGTGCCCAACACCGAGCGCCTCTACGCCGTCCGCCACGCGCTCAAGTCCGGCATGAGCGTCGAGGAGATTTTCAACCTCTCGAAGATCGACCCCTGGTTCCTGTCGCAGATCCAGGAGATCGTGCAGTTCGAGGACGACCTCCTCGCCAGGCCGGACGCCGCCAACATCCGCCAGGCCAAGCGTCTGGGCTTCTCCGACCGGCAGCTCGCGAAGATGCTCGACATCACCCCGGAGGAGATGCGGAAGAAGCGCATCGGGATGGGCATCGTCCCCGCCTACAAGCTGGTCGACACCTGCGCGGCCGAGTTCGAGGCGGCGACGCCGTACTACTACTCGACCTACGAGAAAGAGAGCGAGCACCGCATCAGCAACCGGAAGAAGATCGTCATCCTGGGCGGCGGTCCCAACCGCATCGGCCAGGGCATCGAGTTCGACTACTGCTGCGTCCACGCCTCGTTCGCCCTGCGCGAGCTGGGCTACGAGATCATCATGGTCAACTCGAACCCCGAGACGGTGTCCACCGATTACGAGACCAGCGACCAGCTCTTCTTCGAGCCGCTCACCGAGGAGGACGTCCTCAACATCTGGGAGACGATGAAGCCGGACGGCATGATCGTCCAGCTCGGCGGCCAGACGCCGCTCAATCTCGCGCGGCCCCTCCTCAACGCCGGCGTCAAGATCCTCGGCACGTCGGTCGAACAGATCGAGCGCGCAGAAGACCGCGACAAGTTCAACGCCGTCGTCAACAAGCTGAAGCTCACGCAGCCTCCCTCCGGCATCGCCCGCGACTTCACGATGGCGAAGACGATCGCCCTCAGCCTCGGCTATCCCGTGCTCGTCCGCCCCAGCTACGTGCTCGGCGGCCGCGCGATGGCGATCTGCTACGACGAGGAGATGCTCGAGAAGTACATCAAGGAAGCCACCGAAGTGAACCCCGACCACCCCGTCCTCGTCGACAAGTTCATCGAGGACGCGATCGAGGTCGACGTCGACGCCCTCTCGGACGGCGAGGACGTCTTCATCGCCGGCATCATGGAGCACATCGAGATGGCCGGCGTCCACTCGGGCGACAGCGCCATGTCGATCCCCTCCTTCTCGCTCTCCGACGGCCAGCTCGACACGATCCGCAAGAACACGGTCGCCCTCGCCAAGGAGCTCGAGGTCTGCGGCCTCATGAACATCCAGTTCGCGGTGAAGGGCTCGACGGTCTACGTCCTCGAGGTCAACCCGCGCGCCTCCCGCACCGCGCCCTTCGTCTCCAAGGCGATCGGCATCCCGCTCGCGAAGGTCGCGGCCAAGCTCATGGTCGGCAAAAAGCTCCGCGAGTTCGGCCTGAAGAAGGAGATCGAGCCCAAGCACTTCTCCGTCAAGGAGTCCGTCTTCCCCTTCCGCAAGTTCCAGGGGGTCGACATCATCCTCGGCCCGGAGATGAAGTCCACCGGCGAGGTGATGGGCATCGACGTCGACTTCGGCCGCGCCTACGCCAAGGCCGAAATCGCGGCGGGCCACCACCTGCCGGACAAGGGGAACATCTTCCTCAGCGTGAAGGACTCCGACAAGCGCGACATCGTCTATATCGCGAAGGCCCTGGAGGACCTGGGCTTCAACCTGATCGCCACGGGCGGGACCGCGAAGGTGCTGGAGCGCAACGGCATCAAGGTCCGGGCGATCCACAAGATCGCCGAAGGACGGCCGAACGCGATCGACCTGATCATCAACAAGGAGATCGACCTCATCATCAACACGCCCGTCGGCAAGGGCGCCAAGACGGACGAAGGGCGGATCCGCTCCTTCGCGGTCAGCCACGGCATCCACGTGGTGACGTCCATCGCGGGCGCCCAGGCGGCCGTCCAGGGCATCGAGGCCATCAAGAAGATGAAGATGGAGGTCCGTGCCCTGCAGGACTATCACCCGCAATACGGCCTCCCCAAGGCGGTCCGCTCCGAGGCCCTGGTCTAAGCGGAAATGCGATACCTGGTCACGGGGGGCGCCGGATTCATCGGCTCCCATCTCTGCGAACTCCTGCTGGCCGAGGGCCACGAGGTCTGCGCCTTCGACGACCTGTCGACGGGCGCCGCGGAGAACGTCTCCGGCCTGAGGTCCAATCCGAAGTTCCAGCTCGTCGTCGACGCCCTCTTCAGCGCGCCCCATGTGGCCGAGCTGGTCGACGAGGCCGACGTCGTCTTCCACCTGGCCGCCTCGGTCGGGGTCTTCCAGATCGTCGAGAGCCCGGTGAGGACGATCGAGACCAACATCCGCGGCACGGAGATCGTGCTCCACAACGCCGCCAAGAAGAAGAAGCTGACGGTCATCGCCTCGACCAGCGAGGTCTACGGCAAGTCGCTGAAGGTCCCGTTCTCGGAGGAGGACGACTGCGTCATCGGCCCCAGCTCCAAGGGCCGCTGGTCCTACGCGGCGTCCAAGCTGGTCGACGAATTCCTCGCGCTGTCCTACTACAAGGAGCGGCGCGTCCCGACCGTCGTCGTGCGCTTCTTCAACACCGTCGGCCCCCGGCAGACCGGCCGCTACGGCATGGTCCTCCCCCGATTCGTCCGCCAGGCCCTCGACGGCGGACCGATCACCGTGTTCGGCGATGGCACGCAGTCGCGCTGCTTCGGCTGGGTCGGCGACGTGGTCGGGGCGCTCGTCCGCCTTTCCCGTGAGCCCCGGGCCTATGGCCAGGTCTTCAACATCGGCAACGACCGCGAGATCAGCATCGAAGCCCTGGCGGCCCTGGTGCGGGACCGCGTCAACGCCGCCGTCCGGATCGAGCATATCCCCTATGAGAAGGCCTACGAGGCCGGCTTCGAGGACATGCAGCGCCGGGTGCCCGACTTGAGGAAGATCAAGGCGCTGATCGGATACCAGCCCACCCTGGGCGTGGAGCAGATCGTGGATCGCGTCATCGACTACGAGCGGGCGCGTCGCTCCCCCTGACGTTCCAGTTCCGGCGAACAAACGGACGGTTTCTGGTATCCTAACCGGCGATGAGACCCCTCCTGCTCGTCCTCGCCCTTTTCGGCTTTTGCGCCCAGGATAAGGGGACCCGGAAGCTGGAGTGGAAGCTCGCGCCGGGGCATGCGGCGGAGTTCGCCTACCTCGACAAGGCCGGGAAGCCGCTCGCCGACCAGAAGCTCGTCGTCTTCGCCAGCGAGCTCACGCCCAGCTCCAACCGCATCGCGATCGACACCTGGGAGCAGATTCCCGTCGCCCTCGTCTTCCAGCTGCCTCCCGAGCCGATCAAGGGGGCGTCGGGCTGGGAATTTGACCGCTTCTTCTTCAATGAGTGGTCGGAGAGTTACGACTACAGCACGAACGGTTCGTTCAAGCCGGTCTGCGCCCGGGGCCGCTATATCCTCAAGATCCAGAAGAAGGGCGACGACGAAATCGCCACCATCGAGGGCTCCATCGTCCTCAACGAGGTGCGGCGCGACCTCGTCAACAGCGCCGTCAAAGTCACCGTCACCAAGATCGAGCTCGGGACCCTGGCGACCAGCGCGCAATACAGCCTGTCCAAGGGGATGCTCCTGAAGGCCGCCTGGCAGTACCGGGCCAAGGCCCAGGACCGCGAAGTCGCCCGCATCGTGCAGAGGAACCTCGAAATGCACCCGATGCTGGAGTTCCGCGAAGATGTGGAGCTCGATGCCGCCAAGGTCCAGCCGGCCATCGACGTCTCGATCGGCCGCGCCGTGGAGTGGCTGAAAAAGCAGCAGAAGAACGGCGCCTGGACGAGCGCCGTCAAAGGCGGGCCCCCCGGCAACGATGCCGTCAGCCTGACGTCCGTCGTCGTGCGCGCGCTGGCGGCCGCCGGGGTGAAGCCCGACGATCCCGCGATCCTCGCCGCGTCGAAGACGCTGCGGTCCACGCCGCCGCAGGAGAATTTCACCCTCTGCCAGCAGATCCTGGCGCTCGCGGCCAAGTCGCCCACGAAGGAGGAGGCCGACGACCTCCGCCGCTTCGTGGAGGAGATCCAGAAGCGCCGCGAGGCGCGCACGGGCGGCTGGGCGCCGGTCCCCGGAAAGAACGAGTATTCCACGGCGTTCCTCACGGCGCTCGCCCTGGAGGCGCTCGCCGCCGCCCCCGACGCGAGGGTCTCCGACGAGACGTTCAAGTCCGGGCTGGAATTCTTCAGCGGCAATTGGATCGAGGACGACGGCAAGGTCGACTTCGACGTCGAGTTCGAGAAGGACGCGACGACGATCGCGGCGGACCCGAAGAAGGATGTCGTCCCCTGCACCTGGCCGGCGTTCGTGCTGAAGGGGAACGACCCGCGCACCGGTCGCCGCGGGAGCTACTTCACCCTGGTCGCGGCCCTCCGCGTCCTGCTCCTGCTCCCCGAACGGATGAAGCTCGACGAGAAGGCGGTCAGGAACCTCGATCTCCCGATCCGGAAGGGCCTGGCCGATCTCCAGTTCCGCTGGAGCCTCCGCACGGTCTCGCCGATCGAGGGTCAGTGGTGCGCGCTGCGCCTGGAGTACCTGGCCATGCTGGGACCGACCCTCGCTCGAGCGAAAGTCGACCGGATCGCGGGGTCCGACTGGCGCCTGGAGGGAGGCACGCTGCTGATGCGGGAACAGGGGGAGGACGGGTCCTGGTTCCCCGGAACGGACCAGGCCGTCGCCAAGACGGCGAACGCGATCCTGTTCCTGGCCTCCGCGAAGCGCTGAGCCGGCTACTTCTTCGGCTCGATCTTCAGCAGCGCCTTCTGGAGGGCGGCCTTGAGCTGGGCCGGGGTCTTCTTCCCGGTCAGCCGCTCCAGCGCGTTCTTCTCGGGACTCTCTTTCGCCGCGTCGCAGATGACGACCGCGGGACCGGGGGGGACCCCCCACTTCTTCGCCGCATCGACATCTTTCCGCGCGGGGAACCTCACGAACACGATGCGATCGTGGTATTTGACGAGGATGCGGTCCTCGAAGGCCTTCAGCGCCTCGCCCTTTTCGTCGTCGAATCCCACGACGAGCAGGGTCCGGCCGTTCGGGCTCGCGGGCAGCTCGCCCGCCCAGTGGACCTCATGCGCGCTGAAGCGCTGCAGGGCGGCGGCCAGGACCAGTTCGAGCGACGCCGCATCCGAGAATCCCGCGCGGCAAATCTCGTCGCCGTCCGCGTCCAGGATGATGGCCTCCGGCGGCTTGGTCGCTTTCACGAGCTGGGCGGTCTTCTTCTCGCAGATCCGGACGAAGTGGAACTCCTCCTGGCGCTTGAGGATGGCCGCGTCCGCGAACGCCCGCTCCCCGGTACCGCCGCTGCAGGGGGCGCTGCCCGAGCGCGGGTCGCAGGCGACGTAGACCAGGATCAGTTTGTTGGTGTGCGCGGCGATCGCCTTCGCCTGGTCGAGCTTCAGCCAGCCGATCTCCTGGGGCGCCGCGCTGAGCGCCGTCCAGAGAGCCGCCAGCATCGTGAGGGTTTTCATCTATCGGACTTCCCAGTCGCGCGGCCTGGCCGCGAACCCGTTGGTCTCGAGCATGACGACGAGCTCCTCCAGCGTGACCCGCCGGCGGTCGTAACGGACCACGGCCTCCTGCTTCGACGGCTCCATCTGGAAGTCCTCGACCCCCGGGGTGCTCTGCAGCATCGCTCCCAGTTGGCGGGCGCTGCCCTTGTCCGCGACCGACAGCACGGACGTCTGCATCTGGTGCCGCTTCTGTTCGGCGTCGACCGCAATGGAGGCCAGATGCTCCGGGCTGAGATCGCCGACCCAGATCTTGGCCAGCCCCGACTCCCGGAGCGCCACGACCGAAAACGCGCCCCGGACGAACGACCAGGCCTCCAGCCCCGGCACGGCGAGGCGCGTGCCCCCCGAGAGGTCCAGCTCGGCCGGGTCGAGGACGAAGCACGACAGCTTGAGCCAGGAGTTGGCATAGATGACGTGCGCCCAGCCCGTGGCTTCGCAGCAGTGCGCCTCCATCTGGGTGAAGCCGCCGTCGCGCATCCCCGGCATATGGATGTCGCGTCCGCTCACTTCGCTCACGGTTTGCGCGATCTCCCGGGGAGTCGACGTCACCGCAGCGTGGCCGAACACCTGGCTCAGCATGTGCTGCTCGATGGCCCGACGGATCGTCGGATTCGTGCGCGGAGCGCGCGCCCATCCCGCGGCCAGTCCGATCCCGGCGACGAGCAGAAGCGCGGCGGCCGCCGCGGCGGCGATCCGGAGCTTCGTCCGGGGACGGAGGTTCTGGAGGACGCGCTCGCGCGCCTCGGTGGGAGTGCGGCGTCCCTGCAGCGAGGTCTGCAGCAGCCTTCGGAGTTCGTCGTCGTTCATTTCGTCCCCTTGCCCATCATGCGAAGCTCATCGGCGTTCCGGCACAGGATCGCGCGCAGCTCCGCCCTCCCCCGGTAGACCCGGGAGTTCACGGTGCCCAGCGGCCATCCCAGGGCGTCGGCCGCCTCCTGGTTCGTCATTCCGTTCACGTCGACCAGCACCACCGCCGCGCGCTGCTCCTCCGGCAGGCAGGCCAGCGCCCGCTCCACGTCCTCCGGCAGCAGGAACTCCAGGTCGGCCGGCCGCAGCGGCGATTCCGACTCCGCGATCGCCTGCACCGCGTCGTCGGTCGCCGCGGGCTTCTCCCGCCGCCGCTTCCGGTACAGGTCGATGTACGTATGCGCCAGGATCGTCAGCATCCAGGCCTTGAAGTCCGTTCCCGACCGGAACGTGTCGAAGCGGCGGAGGCCCTTCAGCGCCGACTCCTGCACGATGTCCTCGGCGTCGCAGGAGTTTCCGCTCAGGTCCAGCGCGGCGTAGTACAGGGCGTCCATGTGCCGGCGAAGCAGGGTTTCGAACTCCCGCCGAAGTTCCGTCACCGGACTCCTCCTGGGGAATGAACGTGGGGGGCCGCGTTATCTATCCGACGGCAGCGGTTCCAGGGGTTTCTCCTCGAAGAGGCGGTCGTCGGACAGGAGCTTCTTGTACCCGTCCTCGTCCCGGATCGCGTCCAGGTCTCGGTCCTTCCGGATCCAGCCGCGGTCGTTGAACCCCGCGCGCACGGCTTTGCCGAGCAGGTCGACCGACTTCGACTTGTTCCCGCGGATCGAATTGACGCAGGCGAGGTTGTAGCAGGTCGTGCCGTAAAACTCCGCGCGGGCGCGTTCCAGCTTGAAGCGGTCGATCGAGGCCAGCAGTTCCTCGTAGGTCTGGATCTCCTCGTCGTAGCGGCGCAGGCGGTGATATAGAAGGGCCAGCGAGAAAAGCTCGCCGCAACCCCGGCTCTTGAGCTCCGCAGCCTCCGCCCTCAGCATCTGGTCGGCCTCCGCGCGCGTCTCCCGGAGATTGTCCTCGAGCGGCTTCCGGTCGCCCTGGCGATGCAGCGCGACGAGCACCGTGCCCCGGATCTCGCTCAACAGCGTCTTCTGGTCTTCGTCGATCATGAACGCCCTCAGCGCGGGGAGGACCCCCTCCCCGCCGATCTCTCCGAGCGCCATGACCGTCAGTTCCTTCATCGACCGGCGGAACGTGTCGACCCGCTTGTGAAGCTGGACGTGGCGGAAGGGGAAGTTGGCTTCGGACAAGATCTTCAGCAGCACGGGGATCACCCGGTCGCGACCCAGCGCCTCGAGATCCTTGAACTGCCCGTCGTAGAATCCCGTCGAGTCATTGTCGCCCAGCTGGGCCTCGAGCAGCCGCTCGACCTCGTTCCGATTGTAGTTGATCTCGATCGCCTCCGCCGCGCTCTTGCGGACCTTGCCGGATGCCACCGCCTTGCGCACTTCCTCGATGGCCTTCGGCCCGATCAGCGCCAGCGCCTCCTCCGACGCCTCCCGCATGCGCGGATCGAGCTCGGTCATGAACTCGAGGAGACGCGGAATGGCCCGCTCCGACTTGGCCTCGCCCAGCGCGATCACCGCTTCGCACCGCAGATCCTTGTCCTCGTCGCTCAGCGCCCCGAGAAGGTCGTTTTCGGCCTTGAGGCCCATCCGGTGGAGAAACTCGAAGCATTTCTTGTGGATCTTGTCGTTCTTGTCTTCGCGGAAGAGGCGGCCGATCGGTTCCAGGGCCCCGGCGCTCTCGTTCTCGCCCAGGGCCTGGATCGCCGCAAGGCGGACCAGGGTGTCCTTGCTCTCGAGTCCTTTCAGGAGCGCCGGCTCCGCCGCGGCGCCCAGCGACTTGAGATAGCCCGCCGCCGTGCTTCGGAGATCCTCGGTGCTGTCGCCGAGGAAGATGTCCGTGACGGGACCCAGCCCCTTGGAACTCTTGATGTCCCTGAGGCCATTGATGGATTTCTGGCGCGTCGACGGGAGCGGACTCGCCAGGCCTTCGAGGAACGCGGGCTCGGCTTTCGCGTCCAGCGTCGCGAGGAACTTGGAGGCCTGATCCAGGGGGGCCTCCTCGGTTTCCTGGGCGAACAGCGCGATCACCGCGGCCACCGTCTCGTCCGAGGTCGATCCCATCAGGCTCTGCAGCGCATCGCGCCGCACGACCGGGTCCTGGTCGCGCAGGTATTTCCGCAGGTAGGCCTCGGCGATCTTGCCGGCTCCGGTCAGGCATTTCCAGGCGGCTTCCTTGACGGATTTCTCCGCCTCGCCGTCGTAGAGCTCGGCGATCCGGGGGAGGCACTTCTGGCTCTTGTTCTCGCCCAGGGTCTGGATCGCGCCCCGCCGGAACTCGGCGTTCGGGCTGGACAGCGCGCCGATCAGTGCGCTCTCGGCGTCCTGCCCGAGCGCCTGCAGAAGGCGGAAGGCGGCTTCGCGCACGGCCGGGTCGTCGTCCTGGTCGAAGAGATCCGAGGAGCGCTGGAGCGCCGACAGGGACTTGAGGGGGGTCAGCAGCTCGAGGCAGGCGCGGCGGACCCGGTGATCCGCATGGGAGAGCCCTTCCACAAGACGGGGCTCCGCGTTTTTGCCCGCCTTCTCCAGGGATTTCCGGGCGGGCTCACGCTCCTCGAGAAAGTCG
>Ga0137410_10000683_pt1 | contig 23503 bp, 18 predicted proteins | sample CZODoug1_16funga_FD_108878 | JGI IMG/M metagenome (GOLD analysis project Ga0137410, IMG submission 108878) | Vadose zone soil fungal communities from Angelo Coast Range Reserve, California, USA - CZODoug1_16fungal (Illumina Assembly) | ecosystem: Environmental > Terrestrial > Soil > Vadose zone... | reverse complement strand
CTTGGCGCTGAGGGACGTCATGTCGCATCCCACCAGGTTCCAATCCTTGGGATTCATCAGGTATGGAACCAGGGCCCGCTGGCCGTTGACGTCGCCCATATCGACATAGACGTCGACGTACTCCAGCTTCCGGGTGGCGTCGAAGGTGACGGACTTGCTTCCCGGCGCCGACGCGGTCGCGGTGCTCGCGGCTGCTCCCGCGACGGCGTTGCTGGCGTTCACCACGTTCGCATCCGTGGGATTGGAGGCGGCCGTCGCCACCGCGGCGGCCGCGTTGGCGGTCGAAGCGACGACGGTCGTGGCGGTCTGGGAGCCGGAGGAGGGGGCATCCGTGGAGGCCGTTCCCGAGCCGTCGCCGGAGTTCATCCCGGGCATCATTCCGCACGCCGAGAAGCCGAGACAGGCGAGCGGGAGGAGACGCTTGAACATGCCGCGCATTATACCAACTAGGACGGACGGGGCGAGCGATTTTACGAGGAAGATTGCGTCGACAGCGTCCAACCGCGATAATCGCCGCGTCGTATTACCCCCGTGGACCTCCGGGAGGAATCGCATGCGCGCGCTGCTCATCGGCCTGCTGCTCCTGCTCCAGTCGGACCCGCTGGCCGACGCCCTGCATACGATCGACGAAGACACGCTCAAGGCCCACGAAAACGTGCTGGCGAGTGACGCGTTCGAGGGGCGGGCGGCCGGCTTCCCCGGCAACGAGAAGGCGGTCGACTACCTGCTGAAGGAGATCCAGTCGTACGGCCTGAAGCCCGCCGGCACGGACGGCTACCTGCAGGAGTTCGAGTTCGAGACCCAGGGCGAGACGCGCAAGGCGAAAAACGTGCTGGCGCTGCTGGAAGGCTCCGATCCCGCGCTCAAGGAGGAATACGTCCTGATCGGCGGGCACCTGGATCACGTCGGCCGCAAGGGCCAGCTGGTCGGCGGCCAGAAGGGCGGGGCGAAGAACGGGGACGAGATCTGGAACGGGGCGGACGACAACGGCAGCGGGACGTCGGCGATCCTGACGGTGGCGCGCGCGTACGGGAAGGGCCAGGTGCATCCGAAGCGCTCGATCCTCTTCGCGTGGTGGAACGCGGAGGAGGCGGGGTTGAAGGGGTCGGCCTGGTGGGCGTCGCATCCAACGCGGCCGATCGAGAAGGTGACGTACTGTCTCAACCTGGACATGGTGGGCCGCAACCCGGAGCGTCCCATGGATGTCGAGGGGACGAAGAACGCGGAGGGGGATACGCTGGAGCGGATCCTCACGGAGGCGTGCGAGGCGGAGAAGCTGAAGATCTCGAAGTTCGACCATTCGAACGAGGCGATGTTCCGCTCCGACGGCGCGTCGCTGCTGCGGCAGGGCGTGCCGGCGACGATGTTCTTCACGTCGTGGCACGCGGACTATCACGAGGTGGGCGACCACGCGGACAAGATCGCCTATGGGAATCTCGCGAAAGTCGCGCGCGCGGCGTTCCGCGTGCTGCGCGAGACGGCGGACCTGCCGGTGGGACTGCGGATCAACCCGGATACTCCTCTGGGCGGCCGTCCGCTGGGGATCCGCGGCGAGGACGTGAAGCTGGACGGCGACGCGGGCGGCGTGAAAGTTTCGGTCGTCGCGCCCGACGGCGCGCTGGGGAAAGCGGGCGTTGTGGAGAACGACCTGATCGTGTCGTTCCGCGGGAAGCCGCTGTCGTCGACGCGGCCCTTGGCGGATCTCTGGAAGCGCGCGCAGGAGTCGCGGGGTGAGGGCGCGTGCGCGATGGAAGTTCTGCGCGGCGCGGAGAAGAAAGAAATCACGGTGGAATGGAAGCGTTGAGAATTTATTCTCGCGATGGATTTCATTAGTGCTTGACATGTTGTTTCGCAAACGTATAATCCACCTCACTAAGCAGTAAGCTCTCTCGGGTGTAGTACCCACATCGGGCTCACGGGTTCAACCCTTGAACACTGGGTGGGGTGATGTTGTCCCCGAGGGGCTCTTTGACAATCGGGTTCGAGCCAATCGAACCCATCACCACTTTTGCGTCTGTAAAAAGATGGCAGGAGGTTGACCGACACCTTCGGGTGGCGGGAGGGGATGGGGCCCTTTGAGACATGTTCAAAAAACATGTTTTTTCTGGGTTTTAACCAGGCTCCGAATAACCATGGAGCTTCTTCGATAACCATGATCTCTCTTCAGACAGAAAGCTGATTGAAGAGTTTGATCCTGGCTCAGAACGAACGTTGGCGGTGTGCCTAATACATGCAAGTCGAGCGAGAAAACCGGGGCAACTCGGTGAGTACAGCGGCGGAAGGGTGCGTAATACATGGTTAACGTACCCCCCAGTTCGGGATAACCCTCCGAAAGGTGGGCTAATACCGGGTAATGGCAGCGGATGGCATCATTTGCTGCTTAAAGCCGTAAGGCGCTGGGGGAGCGAACCATGGCCTATCAGCTAGTTGGCGGGGTAACGGCCCACCAAGGCAATGACGGGTAGCCGGACTGAGAGGTTGAACGGCCACACGGGAACTGAGACACGGTCCCGACATCTACGGATGGCAGCAGTAGGGAATCTTGCGCAATGGGCGAAAGCCTGACGCAGCGACACCGCGTGGGGGATGAAGGCCTTCGGGTTGTAAACCCCTTTCATGAGGGAAGAACACTGACTTAACCTCAGGAAGAAGCACCGGCTAACTCCGTGCCAGCAGCTGCGGTAATACGGAGAGTGCAAACGTTGTTCGGATTCACTGGGCGTAAAGGGCACGTAGGCGGCTCGGCAAATCGGTCGTGGAATCCCGACGCTTAACGTTGGAACGGCGATCGAAAATACCGGGCTCGAGGGCGTGAGGGGTCACTGGAACTCCTGGTGAAGCGGTGAAATGCGTAGATATCAGGAGGAACGCCGGAGGCGAAAGCGAGTGACTGGCGCGTTCCTGACGCTGAGGTGCGAAAGCTAGGGGAGCAAACAGGATTAGATACCCTGGTAGTCCTAGCCGTAAACGATGGACACTGAGTGAAGGAGGGCTTGCCCTTCTTTGCTGCAGCTAACGCGTTAAGTGTCCCGCCTGGGGAGTACGGCCGCAAGGTTAAAACTCAAAGGAATTGACGGGGGCTCGCACAAGCGGTGGAGCATGTGGTTCAATTCGATGCAACGCGAAGAACCTTACCCGGGCTTGAAGTGGAGGTAGTAGAAACCGGAAACGGTAACGACCCCGCAAGGGGAGCCTTCATCAGGTGTTGCATGGCTGTCGTCAGCTCGTGTCGTGAGATGTTGGGTTAAGTCCCGTAACGAGCGAAACCCTTGCGACTAGTTGCTACCCGAAAGGGGCACTCTAGTCGGACTGCCCGTGTCGAATGGGAGGAAGGTGGGGATGACGTCAAGTCATCATGGCCCTTATGTCCGGGGCAACACACGTGCTACAATGGTCGGTATAAAGGGTTGCCAACCCGCGAGGGGGAGCCAATCTCAAAAAGCCGACCTCAGTTCGGATCGGAGGCTGCAATTCGCCTCCGTGAAGCCGGAATCGCTAGTAATCGCGGATCAGCCACGCCGCGGTGAATATGTTCCCGAGCCTTGTACACACCGCCCGTCAAGCCACCCAAGCACGGGGTACCTAAAGTCCGTTGCCTAACCGCAAGGAAGACGCGGCCCAGGGTAAAACGTGTGAGGAGGGCTAAGTCGTAACAAGGTAGCCGTAGGGGAATCTGCGGCTGGATCACCTCCTTTCTAAGGACTTTCTCACCGCAAGGCGGGGAATCGACAGAAAGAGAGATTTCCACCCAGGCTCTACAGCATCACGCCTCTTGCTCCGCAAGGGGCTTTGAGGTGTAGAAGTTGAAAGAGTAAAAGGGCCCATATCATCTCCGTTGGAAGAGGCAAGTGAACCAACCGCTTGCTTCGACCCCTCTTGCCATCTTTTATTTTAAACCGATTCAGGCTCGATCCCGATTCCCGTCACCATTCCTGGCTCTCGCGGTGTCGGTCATTGCATGATCCGCGGCGGCGCCGGAACTCTCCTGGTTCTCCTGGCGGGCTGCAGCTCCGTCGAGGCTGGCCCCGGCAACGGTCCCAGTCTTCCCCTTTCACCGGAGACTGAGCGGCCTGATCCCGACCTCGTCCGCCGCGTCGACGCCGTTATCCAGGAGCGGTTCGCGACGGTGACGCAGCAGGACATGAAGGGGCTCCGGCTCGGCATGGCCCGGGTGGCGCGTACCAAATACGCGCATGACCGGACGTTTGAGGTCCGGACCGATGCGGACCGCGACATGCTTGCGTCGCTCGATCGGTCCGGATGGCGCGCCGCGCTCTACGTGATGGCCCCGCTGGAATTCTGGTCGCTGGGCTGGCCCGTCGCCCTCGCACCGCTGCCGTGGCGGCGCCAGGACGATCGTGGAGCCATCAAGCGCCTGGGCGAGCGTCCCGTACAAGGAGCAGGCGCCCCTGCGGGGCTCGGCGGGCGATTCGGCGCTGGAGGCGCGTGTGGTCGTCGCGTCTCAGAAGGTCTGTCTGAATTGCGACAGCAACCATCAGCTCGGGCAGCCGATCGCCACCGTGGTCTACGTGTTCGCCAGGGCAGAGGGGGGCGAGCTCGGCGGGGACCAGGCTCGCTCCATCAGCCAGTTCATCTCGGCATAAGGGACCGCGTCCGCGAGGAGCGCGCCGTAGGTTCCGCCCTCGAGTAGTTCCGTCGCGATCCGCTTCAGGAGTCCCATCGTCGCGCGCATCGCGCCCGAGCCGACGCTGAGTCGCGCGACTCCTCGGCCAAGGGCGGCGTTCCTTTTCCGGCGAGCACGTTCAGCGGGCCGCGCAGGGCTTTCGCCAGCGCCTCGATCCGCAGGCGGTCGGCCACTCCCGGCGCGAACAGGCAATCCGCGCCGGCCTCCCCGTAGGCGTTCAGCCGCGCGATGCCTTCATACAGCAGATCCGGCCCGGGTTCCGGGGCCAGGAGGTAGACGTCCGTCCTCGCGTTGATCACCAGCGGGATCCCCTTCGACTGCGCCGCCTGCCGAGCCTCGCGGAGGCGCCCGACCTGCTCCGCCAGAGGATAAAGCGTGTCTCCTGGACCGTGCGTCGCGTCCTCGAGATTGATGCCGACCGCGCTCGCGTCCAGCATCGAGCGGACCGTCTTCGCCACGTCGCCGTAGCCCGACTCGATGTCCGCGGTGACCGGGACTTTGACGGCCGCCGCGATGCGGGCGACTGCATCCGTCATCTCCGTCATGCCGATCCTCTGCTGGTCGGCGTGGCCGAGCGCGTACGCGATGCCGGCGCTGGTGGTCGCGATGGCCGGAAAACCCGCGTTCTCAAAGAGGCGCGCGCTGGCCGCGTCCCAGGCGTTCGGCAGCACGAGCAGCTCGGGACCGCGGTGGAGTGTCGCCAGGAGGCGGCCTTGGCGTGGGCGGACACGGGGCTAGCGCCGGAGCAGCGCCATCGACCAGTAATGAACCTGCGGGAAGTCCGCCGTCGGTCCGGCGTCCTGGGCGTAGCCGACGCCGGCGTAGGAGAAGCGGTCGGACTCCATGTTGGCCCGGTGCTCGGTCGACGCCAGCCAGGCCTCGAAGACGCCCTGCGGCGTCGAGTAGCCCGCGGCGATGTTCTCCCCGACCGAGCTCCAGTCCACGTTGGCCAGCGTTAGCCGCTCGGCGGGGGTCAGCCCCTCCGGGGACGCGTGGGCGAAGAAGCGATGGTCGATCATATGGCGGCAGTGCGCGCGCGCCGCGTCGCCGAGACGGGGAGACGGGATCAGCGGCGCGAGGCCCAGTCCGAGGCGGTGGTCGTTCACGAGGCGCAGCAGTTCCGTCTCGAAGACCGCGATGCCGGGGTCGGTGTTGGGGAGGAGCAGCGGATGGCCGTTCTCGCCCGTCAGCGTCTCTGCTGGCGCCGAGACCGGGTCGATCCCGGACGCGCTCCCGCCCGCGTCGCACGCGGCAACGCTTCCCAGGGCCGCGATGGCGAGACCGAGGATCAGCTTCCGCATGGCTGCGGTAGTATAGTACATCGACCGCCCTAATTCTTCTTCCGCATGGATATTACGATCTGGTCGGTCGTCCGGCCGGACTCCACCGTAATCTGCGGACGATCCGCCGCCTCGTAGCCCTCCGCCTGCACCTCCACCCAGTAGGAGCCCGGCGCGACGTCGGCCACCTCGAAGGTGGCCGTCGTGGGAAGGGAGAAGAACCGGGATTCCGCGGGGATCACCTGACGGAGTTCCTCGTCGTAGCGGCTCAGGATGATCTGCGTCTGGGCAGGAACGAAGTCGATCTTGAGCCGCCCGGCGATCGTGCCGGCCTTCGGCAGGCGGAAGAGAACATCGGAGGAGTTTCTAGGAAGGTTCCGTTTCACGATCCGGCCATAGCCGGATTTCGAGGCAGAGATATTGGCGAGCCCGTCGGTGAGGCCGGTCACGGAGAAGGACCCATCGGCGGCGCTCTTGGTGATCCCCGCAGTCTCGATGTTGGTGGCGAGAATTTCCGCGCCCTCGATCGGCATGTTCGACTCGTCGAGCACCCGACCCGAAAGGAAGGCACCGATTTCCAGGACGACGTCGATCCGGTAGTCCTCCGACCCTCCGCGGAACACCAGCCCCATCCGGTCCAGCGGCTTGAACCGGACGTGACGGAATCGAACGCCGAAATCGCCGGACGCGATGCGCTTCAACGCATAATGTCCGTCCTTGTCGGACTTCACCTCGTCCATGTTCGCCGGGGCATTCGTCGCCTGGTCGAGCAACAGCACGCCCGTATCCGGAATGGGACGTCCCACCCGATCCGTAATGGTGCCGGTGACCCTGCCGCCCGCCTTCAGATCGGCCGTGACGATCGCCGTCTCTCCGGAGTCGACGAAGATCTCCGTCGTGAACGGGATGGCATCTTCCTGCTCGACAGAGATGCCGTATTCCCAGGGCACCAGGGCACGCAGCCACTGGGTTCCATCGACTTCAGTCTTGAACATCATGAAATCCCCGGTCCCGGTTTTTGCGACGGTGATCCGGGCATCGGGGACCGGCTGGTTTCGCATCGTGACGACGAATCGAATCGCGGCGCTGTTGTCCGTTTTGGACGTGGCGGGGGATGGAGAGGCGGGCAGGGTTGCAGGGCGGCCCTCTGGGGTTACGGGACCCAGCTTACTCGAGGATTGCCGGGCGCCTTTCTCCGTGATGGAGGTCTTTCGGAAGGCCAGGAACGCCGCCAAGAGCAGCGCGAAAGCGGGAAGGACGATCAGAGCGCGCTTCATACGACGAATAAAAGGACCCCGACGGCGGGCGTCGCCGTCGGGGTCCGTTATTCAGCTTAGTTGGCGGGGGTCGGGCTGGTCAGGAAGAAAACGTGCCAGTAGTAGGCCTTCGGCCCGCCGCGCCAATGTCCGACGGCAAAGGACGACCAGCCCATGGCCGTGAGCGTCGGCCTGTAGTTCGTCACAAGAAAGGTGAAAGCGGCTCCATAGTCGCCATAGGCTGTCCCCGAGACCACGAGGGCGTCGGGCATGGCGGACGGAGGAAGGGACGTCACATTGATTTTCCCGAGTCGACCCTTGTCGCCGTCGGGATTCGGAGGCGTTCCCAGGATGGCGTTTCCACCCCGCAGCGCATCACCCTCGGGATTCGCGGTGGCCACGAATGCGAGCTGAGGATGGCCAAGCGCGAAGTGCTTACAATGGGCACGGGCCGACTTCGTTCCTTTCAAGTGGCCTCCAAGGATGATGCCCTGGGTATTGCCGACTGCGAGGCCGCCACCGCCGTTGCCGACGTTGACGTTGCCGAGAGTCGTGTTCCGATAGGCGTTGATCTGCTGCTGAAGCCCGTTCTCGGGAGTCGTGATGGCCGTGGATCCCGTGTCGGTCGACAGGGGATGAAGATTCCCCTGGATGTACGTGATTCTGGACGCCGACAGGCCGCCCAGACCGCCCGGAAAATAGGCGTCATAGGTGGCGTCATCCGCGCTGCTGATGATGTTGCTGATGCCGATCGGCGTCGCGCCGAGGCCGGAGTTGGGGTCGACCCAGAGCCCGCCGCCGGGCCCGCCCGTGCCGCCCTGGCCGGCGCCCGTGGTGCCCTGGCTGTTCCAGATGATGCCGTTCGGGTTCGCGCCGCCGGGGCTTCCCGTCTGGCCGCACGCCGGGATGATCACCGCGGCCAGCAAAGCCGTCAGGCGACCGGTCCACACCCAAGCCCGCTTGCTCGACATAGCGCTCACTCCCCTCTTTGAGGTTAGGGATTCTAATATATTACGGACGTTCGAACCAATTCTTTCCATGCAGCCCTTCATCGCGACACCTCCTCAAGCTCCGCCTTGGTGGACAGGAGGACGTCGACGTCGTCGTAGCGGACCTCCTCGTCCTGGGCGAGTTCCATCTTGGCGTTGACGCCGAGCGACAGCCCGGCGGCCTTGATCTTCAGGGGATTGGCGCCGGAGTAAAGGGTGTCGTCGTTGCGGCGGACGACGACCAGGTCCTTCGAAACCCACAGCTCGATCGCTTCCCATTCCTGGGGCGAGGCGAAGTCCTTGCTCCACACGGCGGCGTTCGCGCCCTCCACCCAGAGCTGGAGGGAGGCCCCGCGGCGCTCGAGAGAGAGGCCCTGGCCGGCGACGCCGTGATTGAGGGCCATCCAGACGATGCGGTCCGGATCGAGCTGCGAGTTCCACGAGCGGGTCCGGATCCGCAGCGGCGTCTCGTTGCTGAACGCGTAGGTCTGGCGCGTCTCGAGCCAGGCCGAGCGCGGCCAGTCCTTGCGGGAGAGGCTCGACACGCTGGCGACGCCCTGGACGGCCTTGCGGGCGAGCTCGCCGGCCTCGGTGGGCATCTTGCCGCCGCCCAGGTCCTGGGCGGGCTTCTGAAGGGTCTTGATGGACAGCGAGCCGTTCTCGGAGGCCAGGCGGATTCCGAGGTTGGCCTCGCCGCCCTGCAGCCAGTTGCCGCCCCAGCGGGCGCGCTCGAAGGTCTCATGGAGGGCGAAGCGCAGGCTCGGTGCGGGCTTCGGAATCATCGACGTGCCCTTGCCCGCGACGACGAACTGGTCGGCGGGGACTTCGGCCGACGCGTTGTCGTCCTTGCGGGTGATGCGGACCCTGCCTTCCCGCACTTCGAGGCGCGTGGACGTCGGCGTCACCGAAAGAGTCAGGCGGGTGCCGAGGACGCGGGCTTCGGCGGTATGGGTGACGAAGATCATGGGCTCGCCGGCGGGCTGCTTCGCGACCTGGGCCGCGAGGACGCCCTGCTTGAGCGAGATGCGCTTGCCGCCCTGGGTGTCGATGGAGTCCATGACCGTGTCCGCGCCCAGGACGAGGCGAGTGCCGTCGGGGAACTCGACCGCGGCCTGGCCGCCCTTGCCGGACGTCTCCAGCGAATCGCCGGCGACCAGCTTGTGGCCGGATTTGACGGCGCCGCGCTTGCCGTCGATCAGGACGAAGGCCTCTCCCTCGATATGGTCGACGGTGGCGACGACGGGCAGGGGCGCAGGGGCGGGAGCGACGGGAGCGGGGGCCGTCTTTTCAACCGGCCGCGTCTCGGGCACGGGCGGCTTCACGACGACCTCTTTGCGCTCGGGGGTTTCCGGCGCGGCGGGTTTCGGAGCCGGGGCCTCGGGTGCGGCGACGGTCTTGTTCTCGGGAGCGGGGGCCGGCGCGGGAGCGGGAACCGGGGCCGGCGTTTCGGGTTTCTCGTTCTCGATGTGGGTGAGCACTTCCTGGACGCGTTCCTCTTCGCGCCGCTGTTCGGGGCGGGACTCCTCGGCGGGCGCCTGCTTGGCGATCGGGTTGACCGGCGTCGGAGCCGCAGCCGGGGAGGACATCATATAGGCGATGGCGGAGACGACGAGGACCGCGGCGGCGGCCGCGCCGACCAGCCACAGGGAGCCGATGCGGCGGGGGGCGGGGAGCGACGGGGCGGGGGACGTCGAGGCGAGGACGGGCGGGCTGCCCATCAGGGCCCAAGTGCGGGACAGATCGCGCTGAAGACCGGCGCAGGCCGGGCAGGCGGCGACGTGGGCGCGAAGCTGGGCTTCGTCCTGGGCCGACGCGTTGCCGCTCAGGCTCCGGGTCACCAGGTCCGCCGACGTCTTGCAGTCCATATCCATGCAACTACACTCCCCGGTTCTGCGGACCCCTATTGAAAAAAAGAATCCCGTTCCGATTCTAGAGAAAGTCCTTGAGCAGCTTCTGCAGCTCCTGGAGGCCCCGGCTCAGGCGGGCTTCGACGGTCTTCACCGAGATGCCGAGCATGGTCGCGATCTCGGAGTATTTCAGCTCGTGGTAGCGGCTGAGAATGAAGACCTCGCGCACCGGCTCGTCGAGCTTGGCGAGCGCGCGCTCGACGGCCCTTTCGAGCTCCTTCCGCTCCAGTCCGTGGTCCACCTGCGATGCGCCGTCCTCCTTCAGCTCCGAGGTTTTCCGGTATTCCTCGCGCTTGGCGGCGTTGAGCCACGCGTTCCGCGCCATCGTCAGCAGCAGCGGCGTGATGGGCTTCTCGAGATCGTAATCGTTGCGGTGGGTCCAGAAGCTCAGGAAGACCTGCTGGGAGACGTCTTCCGCGAGCGTGGCGTTGCCGCCGGAGAGCCGGTGCACGTAGTTGAGGATGCCCGGCTGGTGCTCGCGGAAAAGTTCGGCGAACGCCTCGGGGTCGCCCGATTTCAGGCGGAGGCGTTTCCGGCGCTCTTCTTCCGGGGACGACGGGGTTCGCATGGAGGCATCATCCCAGACGGACCCGGGGCGCCGATTCCGTCGGCGTCACGCCGTCTTCGCGGGCGCATCCGGCGGCACGGCGGCGACCGGGGGCGGCTCCTCGGCGGGCGGCCGGCTCTTCAGGAGGAACAGCCAGACGCCCGCGACGGCGAAGAGGGCCAGGCTGACGACCTGCGAATACCTCAGTTCGCCCAGCCAGCGGGGGCGCTCGTCGCCGCGCATGAACTCGATCGCGAAGCGCCACGCTCCGTAGAGCATGCACATGATGAGGAAGATCTCGCCCTGGGCCTTCCGCTTCTGCTTGTAGAGCCACGACAGGAAGAAGAAGAACGCCAGCGCGGCCGCCGTCTCGTAGAGCTGCGTGGGATGGACGGGGTCGGAGCGCACGCCGTATCCCTTCCCCTGCTCGCGCGCCGCGGGGCTGTCCGCGGGGAAGCTCATGCAGAGGAACCCGTTCCCTCGCACTCCGTGGCAGCAGCCGTTCAGGAAGCAGCCGATGCGGCCGAAGGCGAGGGCGAGCATGATCGAGGGCGCGCTGAGGTCCGCGATGACCGCGATCGACTGGCCGCGCATCTTCGTGTACAGGATGCCCGCCGAGATGCCGGTGATCAGGCCGCCGTAGAGGACGAAGCCGCTCTGCCAGTTCCGGAAGACCTTCCACGAGTACTCGGGGGAGTTATGGTAGAGGAAGAGCGCGCGCGTCCCGATCAGCGCGAAGAAAAGCGTGAGCACCATCAGGACGCCGGTCTGCCAGGAGTAGACGTGGACCTTCTCACCCGACTTCTTCATCCGCCAGAACCAGAAGGCGAAGGGGAGCGGGCCGAGGATGAGGGCGCCCCAGGGGTCGAGGCCCATGTCGCCCCAGATCGACAGCTTGGTGGGCTCCATGACCTCCTTGGGATATTGGAGGAGGTAGTTGATCTTGGCGCCGATGATGCCGGCGATCATCGAGATGATGCCGAGGTCCAGGATGAAGTCGCTCTTGATGCCCAGCGGCTTGGCGCGCTGGACGGCGACGTAGGAGCAGAGCAGGAAGCCCACCATGATCGCGAAGCCGTAGGAGTTGATGGGCCAGTTGAGCCAGGGGATCTTGAACAGTGTGGGCCACATGGTTGTGCGTTGATCCTTTCAGTTGCCGGTAGACCGCAGTCTGCCGCCGGAAGAGTCCCTCCCCCTCCGCCCCCCGGGGGATGGGGTGGGGATTATCTGCGGACTGGCGTCTGCTGTCTACAGAATGCTTTTATTTTGATACGCGACGCGAGCTCGATCGCAGGAAGGATTCGTCGCAAGACTATCTTTCCTCGGTCGGCATCTCGAATCCGAACGCCGTCTCGTCGGCCTTCAGCGACTCCAGGAGCGCGCGCTTCAGCATGACGCCGCCGCACTCCTTGCACTTGTAGGCCTTGCCTTCCTCCAGCCCCACGACGTTGTACTGCCTGCCGCATCCGGTGCAAAACAAAATGTCCTTGTCCTGCATCCTCAGAACATCGGCCACGGTCTTCCGGTCGACGAATCCGTGCTCGACGAGCAGCTCTCCGAGGCGCGGGATCGGGGTCACGCCCTTTTCGGCCATCTTGATCTGCAGCTCCAGGCACTTGTTGATCTGGAGCATCGTCGCCAGGTTGTACTTCACCAGGAGCTGCCCGAAGAGGTACTCCACCTTCTGCATCTTCTGGACGTTCTTGACGGATTCCATGCGCCGGTTCTGCTCTTCAAGGAGACCGACGAGGTCGTTCTCCTTGATCAGGCCCTTGGCCAGGAGCAGAGTGCCCAGGGGGCGGCTCCCCTTGGTCGTGGAAGGGCTGACGGTGGCGTTGGGGTCGAGCTTGCCCCCGTCCTGCTGGTCCTTCATGACTTCAGCGATCTGGGCCTGGGTCACCAGGCCCTTCTCGACGGCGAGCTGCCCGAGCAGCAAATCCTTGATGGAAATCACAAACCGCTAGTATAGACGGCCCGGGATGCCCGTGTCAAAAGCCATCCTGCCGCCCTCCTTTCCCGGGGTCACTGGCCGACCCCGACCACGGATCTCGGCTGCAGATCCCGGATTTCGACCGAGCCGCCGGCCATGTCCCGGGAGGAGAATCCCGGCTGCCAGCGCGCGGCCACGTTCAGGATCAACCCTGCCGAGATGGAACAGGCGACCAGCGACGATCCCCCGTATGAAACGAAGGGCAAGGTCAATCCCGTGATGGGGGCGACCCCCAGGGTCATCCCGATATTGATGAAGGTCTGGGTGGCGAAGAGGGTGGTCAGGCCGACCACGATCAGCCGGCCGAACGGCTCGCGGGAATCGTGGGCGATCTTGAGCGAGGTCGAGAAGTAAATCGCGATCAGGAGCAGGACGAAGGAGGAGCCGGCGAAGCCCAGGTCCTCCGCGATGATCGAGAAGACGAAGTCGGTATGCCGCTCGGGGATGAAGTAGGGCGAGGCGGCGCCGGACTCCCCCATCCCGCGGCCGAAGCCTCCGCCGGCCGTACAGGCCTTGATCGACTGTCCCACCTGGTAGCCGCCGCCCGTCAGGAACGACAGGATGCGCATCCGCTGGTAGTCCTTCATCCCCGCGAACCAGACCACGGGCGCCGCGGCGAGGAGGAGCAGGACGATGATCGCGAGGTGCCGCTTCCGGGCGCCGGCGGCGAACAGCATCGCGAACAGCGTCGGGACCAGCAGGATCGTCGTGCCCATGTCGGGTTGGACGACGATCAAGGCCGCCGGCGCCGCGGTGAGCGCGATGGGCAGAAGCAGCCCGCGCCAGGTGTGCAGGTCGCGGCCGTACATGAGGACGTTCGCGAGGACCAGCACGAGCGCGATTTTCATGAACTCTGCGGGCTGGAACTTGACCACCTTGAAGTCGAACCAGCAGCGCGCGCCGTTGACGTAGGAGCCCTTCACCAGCAGCAGCGCGAGCAGCCCCAGCAGGACGACGTAGAGCACGAACGCCAGGTGCCGGTAGTTGAGATAGTTCGGCCACGCGACGAGGACCATCGTGACCAGCGAGATCCCCAGGAACGTGAGCTGCTTGAGGAAGATGGACTGCGTGATCGATTGACCCGCGAGGTTGGTCGACGGCGCCTGGGTCCACAGGGAGAGCAGCCCCATCCCCGACAGGAGGATGACGCAGGCGAGGATCGTCTTGTTGAAGCGGGGGATCATTTCGCGGGGGACTCCTTGGGGGTCATCAGGGCCTCGAAGATCAGGGCCGCGGGAGGCGCCGCCATCTGGCCGCCGTGGCCGGCGTTCTTGAGGAAGACGGCGACGACGTACCTGGGCGCGTCATAGGGGGCATATCCCACGAACCACGCGTGGGATTCGCGTCCGCGCTCGGCCTGGGCCGAGCTCGTCTTGCCGACGGCCTTGAACTCCTTCAGTCGCGTGGAGTGGGCGGTGCCGCCCGACGCGTGGGTCACGTCGTAGAGGCCCTGCCGGATCTCCTTCAGCGTCTGCTCCGAAATCCCCAGCGGCTCCGGCGGCTTCTCGTTGCCGCGCCGCGCGTGCGGGGTGATCCGGCGGCCGCCGTTGGCGATCACCGCCATCATGGTCGCGGCCTGCAGCGGCGTCACCATCAGCTGGCTCTGCCCGATCGCGAGCATCATCGCGTTCTGATCGCCCGTCTGCTCGGGAACGCGGCCTGCCGCCTCGCCCGGGATGTCGAGGCCCGTCGCCGCGCCCATCCCCATCGACCGCGCCCAGCGGGCGATGGCCTCGACGCCGACGCGCCGGCCCACTTCGTAGAAGTAGCAGTTGCACGACTTCTCCAGGGCCTGGTGCAGGGTGACCTCGCCGTGCATGCCCCTGAACTCGTTCCAGATCCAGCAGTTGAAGTGCGTCTGCTTCTCGTCGAACTTGCCCCGGCAGGGGAGCGGGTCCTCCGCGCGCACGACCTGGCCTTCGAGACCGGCCACGGAAGTGACGACCTTGAAGAAGGAGCCTGCCGCGAACTGATCCTGGAACGCGCGGCTCATCAACGGCTTGTTCTCGTTGTCCGACATCGCCTGCTTCACCGCGGCCGCGTTGCCCGGCGGCGTGAGGTCGTTCGGGTCGTAAACGCGGTTCGACGCCATTGCGATCACGGAGCCGTCGTTCGGGTCGAGGGCCACCGCCGCGCCCTGCAGACCGCCGGCCAGGATTCTCTCGGTGGCGCGCTGCGCGTCGATGTCGATGGTGAGCTCGAGATCCTGCCCCGGCTCGGCGGGCTTGAGGTCGATGGTCTTCTTCGTGGACGACCCGGCCTCGCGCTCGAGGATCACGAGGCCCGGCTTCCCGCGGAGGAGGGTGTCGTAGCGCTTCTCCACGCCGGCGACGCCGACCAGTTCCTCGTGGAAGGAGCCGCGGCGGTACAGCTGCGCGATGCCGTCCTGCCCGATCAGCTCCTCGAAGCCCTCATAGAGGTAGCCGTTCTGGAGCATTTCGCGGAAGCGGTTCTCGTTGGCGGTGACGCGGCCCAGGTACCCGATCAGGTGGCAGGCGGACTCCTTATAGGGATAGACCCGCATGAGCGATTCGCGGACCACGGCGCCCGGGTAGCGTTGCGGCGCGATCTCGATGGGGATCGCGGCGGCGCCGATGTCGCGCTTGAGCAGGTACGGGACCCGTCGCTCGCGCCGATACAGGCGGGCGCGCTCGGAGGGAGGCCTCGCCTGGACCTGCTTTTCGATCTTCTCGTAGATCGCCTCGACGCCCTGCTGCAATTCTTCGGGCGCCATCTTCAGCGCCGCCGCGAGAGGGCCGGGGGACTTCTCGTATTCTTCGAGGACGATATAGCAGTCGAAGCAGGGGCGGTCCATCGCGAGGACGCGGCCGGCCCGGTCGAGGATCCTCCCGCGCGGAGGACGCACGATTTCCACGGACTGGCGCCGGTTGGAGATCTCGGGAGAGGCCTCGCCGGCGGTGAGCAGCTGCAGGTGGACCAGCCGGGCCTCCAGGCCGCCGAGCGGCAGCAGGAGGAAGGTCAGGACGATCAGGACGCGCGCGCGGTCCATGTCAGCGGACCAGCCACCGGGCCTGGGACAGCGTGAAGTGCAGCGGCACGGTCAGGACGGCGGTGAGCAGCGCGGAAAGCAGCGTGCGGCCGACGATGACGCCGGGCGGGATGCCTCCGACCGTCAGCGCGACGATGATCGCGGCGGCCAGGTTGACCCAGCAGGCCGCGATGAACGCGACGGCGAGCTGCGTCATCGGGCTTTCGCGGTAGAGGACCTGGCGGATCTGCAGCACGACCGCGCCCGCGGCGAGGAAGAGCAGCGCGTGGAGTCCCAGCGGGCCGGCGCTGCCGAGATCCTTCAGGAGGCCGATCAGCCACGAGGCCAGCAGGCCCTGGGAAGAGTCGCGGGCGAAGAGGGCCGCGAAGCAGGCGAGCGAGAGCAGCGCCTCGGGACGCGCGCCCTTCAGCGACCAGCCGTCGAGCACCGTCAGCTCGGCCGCCAGCGCGACCGCGCCGAGCACGAGCAGCTTTCCCATGCCGTACTTCTGCGTCACGGCCGCGACTCCGCCGGGGACACCAGGATCATCACGTGCTCCAGCGCGCGGAAGTCGATCAGCGGCTCGACGTCGACCTTGGGAAAGGCCGCACGGCCGCCGTTCACGGAGGAGACGCGGCCCAGGGTGAGTCCGCGCGGGACGCCGTTGACGGGGTCGTCGGTGGTCAGCACGAGCGCGCCGTTCTCGACGGGATTATCGCCGCTCAACCATTTGAGCTGGCCGTTCTGGCCGGAAGTTCCCTCATAGACGCCGCCATGGCGGTCGGCGAAGGCGACGCCGGCGGCCGTCGTCCGCGGCACGGCCACCGCGCCGGCGCGAAAGCCCGGGTCGGTCACCGTCTGCACCCGGCAGGTCTTGGGTCCGGTTTCGACGACGCGGCCGACGACCTGGCTGTTGTAGACCACGAGCATGCCTTTCTCGACGCCGTCGCGCGTGCCCAGCGTGAGCGTCAGCGACTTGCGCCAAGGCGAGCTGTCGGTGGGGAAGAGGACGTCGGCCGCGAGCATTCGATACCCCGCGTCTCGAACGGTCTGCTTCATGCCGAGGGCCTGCTCGAGGAGCAGGGCCTGGCGGCGGTTTTCATTGGTCAGCTGGAGGGTCTGATCCCGGAGAAAGTCGTTTTCGGTTCGAAGGGTCTGGGCTTCGCCGGACGGGGAGAGGGTGTGGCCGGCGAAGGAGAAGGTCCAGCGGCCGAGGCTGCGGAGGGGGGTGAAGCCGGACAGGGCGGCGAGCCGGGTTTTCTGGGTGAAGCCGGAGGGGGCGAACAGCAGGACCAGGGAGGCCAGGAGCAGCCAGAAAGACGATCTCCGCCGCTTCGGACCCATGGAACCCCTCTCTCTACCCGGGAAGTGTAGCCCGGGGAAAAGGGGATGTCCAGATCAAAATATAAATTATGAAATGTAACAATGCAGCGAAAACTATCCAGGATGGTTTTGGCAGCTCATCTGCTAGGCTGTCGGCGGATGAGGCGTTTCCTGGTTCCCGGCGTCCCCTTCCTCCTCTCGCTCACCCTGTCCCTCTGCACGATCGGCTCCTCCGTCGGCTGGCAGGACTCCGGCTTCTATCTCGCCGCCGTCCAGGATCTGGGCGTCCTCTACCCGCCCGGCTTCGCCCTCTATATCGTCCTTTGCAAGACGTGGACCCTCCTTCTCGGGCTGCTCGACTTCACGCTTGCCGTCCATCTCTTCTCGTCGCTCTGCTGCGCCCTGGCCGCCGCGACCCTGGCCCTCGCTGCACGCGATCTCCTGCGCAGCCGGGGTCCTCTGTCCCTGGGTGCGCCTCCCAGCGACGCCGCCGCGATCGCCGCCGGCTGTCTTGCGGCCTCGGGCTTCACATTCTGGTCGGCCGCCCTTCTCGCGAAGGGGTACGCTCTCTACTATCTTGTGTTGTCCTTGCTGCTCTGGCGCCTGATCCGCGCCGACGACAGCGGCAAGCCTCGGGACTTCACTCTGGTGGCCGCGCTGATCGGCCTCGCCTGGGCTGCGCATCCCTCGGCGGTCGGAATCGGGGTCGCGCTCCTGCTCTTCGTCTGGCTCCATCGACGAGCGCTATCGATCAAAGGCTTCGCCGTGCGCGCGGGCCTGGCCGCGGCCTGCGCCGTCGGTCCCTCCCTGATTCTCCCCGCGCTGGCCGCCCGGAATCCCGCCCTGATGTTCGGGGATCCGACCACGCCGGGCGAGTGGTTCCGGTATCTCGCCGGAGCGCGCTTCACCGGACGCGCCGGCGTCTTCGGCATCGACGAGTTCCGCTTCGGGAGCGCCGTCCGGGACGGCTGGGAGGAGTTCCTCGGGATCGGCGCCGTGTTGGCCTTATGGGGTCTGGCCCGGCTGGCCGTCGTCAACCGGAAGCTCCTGGTCGGCATCGCCGCCTGGACGCTGCCGTCGGCCCTGCTCGCCATCCTCTTTCGCATCGAGGGCCAGCTGGACTTCTGGCTCGTCGCCTCGTGGCTCCCGCTTTATCTCGCCGTGGCTCTGGGGCTCGCCTCGATCCCGGCCCGATACGCGCGGCCGGCGATCCCCGCCGTCGCCGTGCTGGGCCTCGTCTGGGCGACGGCGGCAAACGGACGGGCCGTCTCCACGCGGCACGATACGCTCGCTGAATCGTTCGGGCGTTTCCACCTGGAGCGCGTCGATCCCGACGCCATCCTGATGCTCGAATCCGACGACGCGCTTTCGACAACCCTATGGCTGCAGATCGTCAAAGGCGTGCGGCCCGACGTGGTCGTGGTCAGCCCGTCCCGCCTGGGGCAGGCCTGGTATGACCGTCATCTGGGTCTGCGACATCCGGGGCTGAAAGCGGCCGCGACGCCGTCCGCCTTCGCGCTCACGAATGCCCCCGGCCATCCCGTGTACTTCGAGCAGCCGCCGGCGGATCTGGACCTGGTCCCGGCGGGTCCCTATATGAAGGTGACCCGGCCGGGGGAGCCGGAGCCGGCGGCCTGGAGCTTTCCGGTCCGTCCCGAGGAAGCCCGGGCCCGCTTCGGCCGGGAGCGGGGGATCCGCCTCCGCATCCTGCCGGATCGGCTCGAGGTCGAGCCCGAGCCGTACGAGCAGCGCTGGGTGAGCGCGTTCGTGCGCGCCGAATCCCAGCGCGGGTCTTACTACTTCAGGAAAGCAGGGGACGACAACCTCCGGAAAGCCGCCGACTGCTTCGAGGCCGCCCGGGCAGCGGACCTCGAGCACCCTGATCGCGATGTCGTCCACGGCCTCGCCGTCTCCTTCTATTTGCTGAAGCGATACGACCGCGCCGAACCGTTGCTGAAGCAGCTCCTGCGACTGAATCCCACGCCGCGGCAGGCGGTGCGCGCGTGCAGCTTCCTGTCGACGCTCTGCCGCAGCCAGGGGCGGACCCCGGAGGCGCTCCGCTGGCAGGAGCAGGCGATGTCCGTCGTCGGATCCGATCCGGAACTGCGCCGCGAATTCGAGCGAATGCCCCGCCCCCAATGACGGATGGTGGACTTCGAGTCGCAGACTGCTACAATCCGGGGACATGGCCCCCTGGCGAGTCCTGATCGTCGATGACGAGCAGTCCATCTGCGACGTGCTTTCCATCTCGCTGAAGAAGGAAGGCTACATCGTCTCCGCGGAGACCAACCCCCGGCGCGCCCTCGAGCGCCTCAAGCGGGACCCCGTCGACCTCGTCCTGCAGGACCTGAAGATGCCGGAGATGGACGGGATCGACCTGCTGCGCGAGATCAAGAAGCAGCGCGAGGAGACGGTGGTCATCATCATGACCGCCTACACCACGTGGGACCGCGCGGTCGAGGCCATGCGTCTGGGCGCGTACGACTACATCAAGAAGCCCTTCGACACCCAGATCGACATCAAGGGGACGATCTCCCGCGCCCTGCAGTCGCGCGACCAGCAGATCCAGTTCGCCCGCACCTTCGACGAGATGCTGGGCAGGATCGGCCTCGTCGTCGGCTACTCCAAGGCGATGAAGACGGTGCGCGACCTGATCCAGCGCGCCGCGCCGACCGACTCGACGGTGATCATCCAGGGCGAAAGCGGCGTCGGCAAGGAGCTGATCGCCCGCGCGCTTCACTATGGTTCGCCGCGCTCGGGGAAGCCCTTCATCGCCGTCAACTGCGGCGCGCTGACGGAGACCCTGCTCGAGAGCGAGCTGTTCGGGCACTCGAAGGGCGCGTTCACCGGCGCGGTTTCGGAAAAGATCGGCCTTGTCGAAGTGGCGCACACCGGAACGCTGTTCCTCGACGAGGTCAGCGAAATGAGCCCGCAGCTGCAGGTCAAAGTCCTGCGCCTGCTCGAGGAGAAGGAGTTCAAGCCCGTCGGCAGCGTGACGACGAAGCGCGTCGACGTCCGCTTCATCACCGCGACGAACAAGGATCTCGAGCTGGCGATCCAGCGGAATGAATTCCGCAAGGACCTCTTCTACCGCCTGAACGTCATCCCGATCCACATCCCGCCGCTGCGGGAGCGCCGCGACGACATCCCGATCCTCGCCGAGCATTTCCTGGGGAAGTACTCGAAGGACATGAAGCGGGCCGGCAAGCGCTTCGCCCCGGAGGTGAAAGAGGCGATGATGCGGCACCCGTGGCCGGGAAACATCCGCGAGCTGGAGAACGCGGTGCAGCGCTCGATCGCGCTCTCCGACGGCGACGTCATCACCGCGAAGGACCTGCTCGAGACCGCGGCGCCGTCGCCGGACCTGCGCTCGGTGGCCGCCGCCACCGCGCGGGCGATCGGCGAGGAGGGGCTCGACCTCGACGCCACCATGACCGACATCGAGACCGGCTACCTCAAGCGCGCCCTCGAGATGACGGGCGGCAACTATACGAAGGCCGCTCAGCTCCTGAAGATGTCGCTGAGATCGTTCCGCTACAAGCTCCAGAAGTATGGCATCGACAAAGAGTCCGACTGAAGCGTCGGACAGTCCCCGAGAACTCCATGCTGACCGTCGAACAGGCCTCGGAGATCATCCTGAAGGACGTCCCGACCCTCCGCGTCATCGAGGTGGCGCTGGGGGCGGCGTCGGGCCACGTCCTCGCCGAGGAGTGCGCGAGCGACATGGACATGCCGCCGTTCGACAAGGCCATGATGGACGGCTACGCGGTCCGGTCCGGCGATGCCGGTCCGCTCCGGATGCTCGAAGAGGTCCCGGCGGGCAAGGTGCCGACGTTCGAGGTGGGCCCCGGCACCTGCAGCAAGATCATGACCGGGGCCCCGGTGCCCCTTGGGGCGGACGCGGTCCAGCAGGTCGAGAAGACCCGGCGCGACGCCGACCGCGTCACCCTGCAGGAACCCGTGCGCGCGGGGCAGCACATCGCGCGCCGCGGCACCGACATCGCGGCCGGCCAGACGGTGCTGCGCGCGGGACAGCTGCTGCGTCCCGCTGAGATCGGCGCGCTGGCGGCGATCGGGAAGTCGCGCGTCCGCGTCTATGCCCGTCCGCATTGCGCGGTCCTCGCGACCGGCGATGAGCTGGTGGCGCCCGGCGCGACGCCGGGGCCGGGGCAGATCCGCAACTCGAACACGTCGCAGATCGCCGCGCAGGTGCGGGCGCTGGGGCTCGAGTGCGACGACCTGGGCATCGTCCGCGACGAGGAAGCGGCGCTGCGCGAGGCGAACCGCGACGGCCTGAAGCGCGACGTCCTGTTCCTTTCGGGCGGCGTCTCGGCGGGGGACTGGGACCTCGTCATCCCCTCGCTCGAGGCGGAGGGGGTCCGGATCGCGATGCACCAGGTGCTGATCAAGCCGGGGCGGCCGTTCTGCTTCGCGCCGCGCGTCTTCGGCCTTCCGGGGAACCCCGTCTCCTCCTTCGTGATCTTCGAGGTTTTTGCGCGTCCGTATCTCGGCCGTCTCATGGGCGCGGACCTGGCCCGTCCCCGAATCCGGGCGCGCCTCGAGACGCCGGTCCTCAAAAAGATCGAGCGTGTCCATTACCTGCCCGCGCGCGTCAGGATGGAGGACGGGGGAACCGTCGTGCGGACCTTGCCGTGGCAGGGGGCCGCGGACCTGTTTGCGCTCACGAAAGCCAACGCGTTCGTCGTGGTTCCGATCCAGACCGCCTATGAGCCGGGAGCGAGCGTCGAGTGCATGCTTCTCTGAAGTGGTGGCTGCCAGCGGCTTCGGCCGTCCTGCTCTGGATGTCGTTCCATCCGGTGAACGCGGGGATCCTGGGCTACGTCGCGCTCGTGCCGCTGATGATCTTCTCCCAGGTCGCCTCGGGGAAGAAGGCCTTTTTCTGCTCGTGGGCCGGCGGCTACGTCGGCTTCGCCCTGGGATACTACTGGTTTGCCTACACCGTCCCGGCCGGCCCCTTCCTGGTCGCCCTCTATATGGGGCTCTGGTTTCCCGTCTTCACGTGGGCCGTGAAGCGCGCCGGTCTGGTCTGGGCGCCCGTCCTCTGGGTGGCGACCGAGGCGCTGCGCTCGACGCTCTTCGGCGGCCTGCCCTGGCTGCTGCTGGGCTACACGCAGCATGACTGCCTCGAGGTGATCCAGATCGCCGACCTGGGCGGCGTCTGGCTGGTCTCGCTCCTCATCGCCTTCGTCAATATGGCGCTCGTGCATCCGAGCCGGGCGATGAAGGTCGCGGCGGCGTCGGCGGTGGTGCTGTCGGCGGTTTACGGCGCGCTGCGGCTGCCGACGATCGAGCTGCACGAGGGCCCGAAGCTCGCGGTGGTTCAGCCCAACATTCCGCAGGATCTCAAGGTCGCGTCGATCGGCCGCCAGACGCTGGCGGTGGAGAACTACAAGAAGCACGTGGCGCTGACGGAGGCCGCCGCGCCGGGAAAGCCCGATCTGATCGTCTGGCCCGAGGCGGCCGTGTACCGCGGACTCTATCTCAAGATGGACGGGACGCCGACCTGGCACGAGAACGCGTGGTACGGGGCGCTGCTGGAACCCGCGGAGAAGACGGGGATCGAGATGCTGATCGGCGCGCTCATCACCGAGGAGCGCTCGGGCCAGGAGGACCAGTACACGAACACGGCGCTGAGGATCCGTCCCGGGGCCGGCATCGCGGGCCGCTACGACAAGACGCACCTGGTGCCGTTCGCAGAGCGGTACTGGATCTTCAAGGAGATCGTGCACGCGATTTCCGGTTTGCGGCTGGCGGAAATGAAGCCGGGGAAGGACTTTCCGGTCTGGGACCTGGCCGGAACGAAGTATGGGGCCCAGATCTGTTTCGAGGCGATCTTTCCGGAAATTTCGCGCGAGATCGCAAGGAATGGGGGGGCTTTCACCGTCAACATTAGTAACGACGGCTGGTTCAAGTCCAGCGGCGAGCTCGACCAGATGCTGGCGATGGCTCGGTTCCGTTCTATTGAGAATCGGATGCACGTGGTCCGCGCGACCAACACGGGGATCTCGGCCTTCATCGAGCCCACCGGGCGCCTCCAGTCGGTGCTGGAGGTGAACGGAAAGGTGAAGGAGGTCGAGGGCGTGCTGGAAGGGCGGATCCTTCTGACGTCGTCGTCGAGCGTCTACCGGACGCTGGGTGATTGGGTGAAGTGGCTGTGCGTGCTGGGGGCCGCAGGGGCCGTCCTGGGGCGCATTTTGTTTGACAGGAAGAAAGCGTCGGCCTAAATTGGCCGCTTCTGCGTGGGGAACTCTTAAAGGGGGTCAGAGATGAGCCTGCTGTCGAAGTTGTTCGTAATCCTGGTCTTCGTCATCGCCCTGGTCAAGCTGGGCATTGACGTGACACTCTTCGCGCAGAAGGTGGACTGGAAGGACAAGTTCATCAAGGAAGTCAACTACCACTACCAGACGCAGCAGATCAAGAACGCGGAAATCGCCGCGCGCGACATGGAAGTCGAGAACCAGCGCGCGTTCATGGCGATCCTCGCGGACCGCATCAGCACGCTGGACGTCGAGAATTCCGGCAAGGCGGCGCGCATCAACGAGCTGCAGCGGCAGCT
>Ga0137410_10000677_pt1 | contig 23606 bp, 22 predicted proteins | sample CZODoug1_16funga_FD_108878 | JGI IMG/M metagenome (GOLD analysis project Ga0137410, IMG submission 108878) | Vadose zone soil fungal communities from Angelo Coast Range Reserve, California, USA - CZODoug1_16fungal (Illumina Assembly) | ecosystem: Environmental > Terrestrial > Soil > Vadose zone... | reverse complement strand
GTCATCGCGCGGTTGATCTCCGCGTTCAGCACCCGGATGATTTCACGGGGCGTGCCCGCCGGCGCGACGTAGCCGAACCAGCCGCGCGAATCGTATCCGGGAACGGCGTCGGCGAAAATCGGCAGTTCGGGCTTGTTCGGCACGGGCACCGGATTGGTCACCGCGATGAGGCGCAGGCGGCCGGAGAGGACGTGGGGCGAGAGGCTGGTGTACGCGCCGATCCCGAGCTGCACCTGTCCTCCCATCACATCGGTCGCGATCTGCGTCGCGCCCTTGTAGGGAATGTGCTGGAAGGTGAAGCCGCCCATCACCGCCAGATTCTCGAAGGCGAGGTGCGGAAATCCGCCCTCGCCGTTGGTGGCGAGCGTCAGCCTCCCCGGGTTCGCCTTGGCCCAAGCGACCATCTCCGCCGCGGTCCTGAAGGGCACGTTGGGATTGGCGACCACGGCGAGGTAGTTCGTCGCGAGCACCGCGACCGGCGTGAAATCCTTGAGAGGATCGTAAGGCAGCTTCTTGTAGGTGTGGGGCGCGACCACCAGATTCCCGCCTTGGCCGGCCGCGATAGTGTAGCCGTCGGCCGGAGCGCGCGCCGCGAGCTCGAGGCCGATCTGTCCGCTCGCGCCAGGCCGATTTTCCACGACCATCTGCTGCCCGAGACGCTCGGATACTTTCGGCCCGATGAGGCGCGACAGGATGTCGACCGCGTCCCCCGGCGGGAACGGGACGATGACCCTGATCGGCTTTGTCGGATAGGCCTGGGCCGCCGCCGTCTGAGGTGCAACCACGCCGGCGAACCCGGAAACCATCAGCGCGAAGCCCAGTGCGCGCGGCATTCCGTCCCTCATCGTGTTCCTCCTCGTTCTGCGTTCATTCTAATGCCCCCGGCGCTAGAGCTGCAGCGCCCCACGCAGCCACGATGCGACGAGCGCTCCCACCGCCGCTTCGCGGCCATTGTAGAAGTGGCCGCAATTCGGGACGACCTCGACCGTGCAAGGGCCGCCCGAGCGTGCCTTGAATGCCTCGGACGGGTACTGCTCGCTCGGCTCCTGGTCGCCGCGCACGAAAAGGGACGGACATTTCACCTTGGGTGCGAGCTCGAGCGTGTCGGGCGTTTCCGTAAGCCGGTCAAGAAAGCTCTCGGCGCTGATCGCGTACCACCATCCCGGCATCAGCATCAGCTCGCGGCCGCGCCCGGCCTGCGCCATCTCGCGCGCCCGTGCCGCGAACTCCTCGACGCGCTCGCCCACCATGAGGCCGCTTTTCCCGCCCTTCTGGACGATGTCCCTGCCGCCGCCGTGCGCGGAGAGCAGCACCAGCGCCGACGTTTGCGGGTGATCGGCGACGTGGCGCACGGCGAGCATGCCGCCGTTGCTGTGCCCGATCACCGCCGGCGCGGCGAACCCGCGCGCAGCGAGCCAGCGCGCGGCGAGGCGGTTGTCCTCGATACCTTCTGCGGCGCGTTGGAACGCGCCGCCCTCGGCGACCCGGCTCGAGCGCGTACTCAGGATGTCGTGCCCGCGGCGGTTGAACGCGAGGCAAGCGAGTCCGAGGCCGAGGAGCACGGGCGGCAGAAAGCGCATCGGCCCGGTATAGAAGTTCATGGTGTTGCCGTGGAACAGGAGCGCCGCGCCCCTCGTCGTTGCCGCGCCTTCGGGCTCGTAGTACAGGCCGTCGAGGGGAACCGTGTCGGTGGGAATGGAGACCAGCTCCGCGCGCATGCGACTACGCCGCGGGTATCACGGGCAGGAGCAGGTGAGCTTGCCGCTTCGCGCCGAAATACAGCGTTACGTCTCCGCCAAACAGCGATTGCGGCCGGTCGGCGGGGTCGTCGTGGATGAAAGGCCCGCAGCCGCGCATCGGATTCTTCATGTTCGAGAGCGACGCCGGCTCGCCGCCGTGCTCATAGTCCCTGCCGCGTACCGTCAGCGCGACGCGGTAGCCCGCCGGCACCACGATGCAGGTCGGCCAGATCTCGACGTCGAGCTCGTGGATTTGTCCGGGGACGAGCGGCTGTTTCTCGTCGTGGGCGTGGAAGGGCCGGTAAGGCAGCGAGCGCTTGGTGTCGAGCTTGCGTTGCGAAGCGCGCAGCCAGCCCTGTCCGATGGGCGTGCGCGGGTCGAGCGCGCCCTGGAACAAGACCTCGTTTCCTTTCGGGTCGAACACGCGCAGCACCGCGAAGATGTCGGCGTCGGCGGTCGACGATGAGATGAAGAGCTTCAGCGCCGAAGGTCCCGTGATCTCCATTTCCTTTTCGAGTGGCGGCGTCGAGAAGGTCACGCCCTCTCCCGTCGCCGGATAAGTGACGTAGCCCTCGGCCGGCGGCTCAAACGACAGGCGCAGGCCGTCCAGGCCCAGATAGAAGCGCGTCCACGTCGTTCGCGCGAGCGGCCATTCGTTCTCGTGGCGCAGGACGAACTTCTCCCCGGGACGGCGCACCTGCAGCTGCACGCGCGGCTGTCTGTCCCAGCCGTTGTCCAGCCCTTTGAGAAAGTGATCGAAGAAGCGTTTCTGCAGTTTCACGCCGTAATCGGTGTAGAACGGCGCCCAGTGCGAGCCGCCGTGCACCTCGAGCCATTTCTGCTTCGAGGCTGCGCCGGTGAAGCCTTCGAAGTTGCCGCGCGTGTGCAAGCCCTGTCCACCCCAGTTCGCCGCCGAGAGGAGGGGCACGGTGACCCTGGAAAGGTCGGGGCTGCGCTCGGCATAGTACGGGCCCCAGAGCTCGCGCGACAGGAACGACTGCCACATATCTTCGCGGTTCTTCTCCAGCTCCGCGGGCGAAAGCGTTTCCGGGCCGCACACCGTCTCGCCGGTGACGCTGCTCCTGGCGCCACGCTCGCCCTGGCCGTGCTGCACCGTCTTTACCTGCATGTCCTGCCAGTTCTTGCGGAAGCTGCAGATGATGCCGCCGTGGCGCGCGCTCTCGCGATAGGCGTCGTTCCAGCCTTCCCAGACGCAGATCGCGGCGAGGTGTGGGGGTTGGGAAGCGGCGGCGCGCCACTGGTTGCTCGCGTAGTAGGAAATGCCGTTCATCCCCACCTTGCCGGCGCACCAGGCCTGCCCCGCCGCCCATTCGACGCACTGGTGGATGTCGCGCGTCTCGCGCGCGTTGTTGTGACACAGATAGCCCGGCGAGCGCCCCGCGCCGCGCGAATCGACGCGCACGCACACGTAGCCGTCGGGCACCCACTTTTCCGGATCGACGACTTCCCAGTTGGCGTAGCGGTTGCTGCTCCCGGCGACCGCGTCGGGATAGTCGCGCGCCATCAGCTCCCACGCAGTCTTGTAGCCCTCCTGGAAGGCGAGCCCCTTGCCGTATGGCCCGTAGCTGAGGATCGCGGGGTAGCGGCCCTCGGCCTGCGGCCGAAACACGTCGCCCCGCAGCACGAGACCGTCGTCCATCGTGATCGGCACGTCCCAGTCGATTTTCATACAGCCGTGCGACTCACCGCGTGATCCGCGTATTCGCGAGCTCCAGCCGGTCCGCGAGGTTGCGCAACAGGGCGCGTGTGAGGTAGAGCTGCGCGCCCAGACTCATCTTGCTGACGGCGTCGGGCCGGAATTTTGCGAGCAGGAGCTCGGTCGCGGATTCCACGGTCGCGTTGCGCGGCACTTCACCGCCGCGGATATAGGCCATCTCGCCGAAGCACTCGCCTTCGTTGATCATGTTGAGCAGGCGGCCCTGCCGGGTGACCTTGGCCTGTCCCTTGCCGATGAAGTAGAAGCTCTTGCCCTTGGCGTTCTCGCTCACGATGGTTTGCTTGGGCGGCACGCGCGCCCAGTCTCCGGCGCGCGCGAGCTCCCAGAACTCGGTATCCGAGAGGCCGGCGAGCATCTCGACTTTTCTCAGCACCAGGTACTTCTCGGTATCGGGGATCGCGGCGGGCGGGAGCACTTCCTGCACGGCGCTCGACAGCGCCAGCGCGAAATCGCTCCAGGTCGGGAAGCGGTGCTCGGGTTTTTTCGCCATCGCTCGCGCGATGACGGTGTCGAGCGATTTGGGCAAGCCCGCTCTCGCCTTGCTCGGCGGAACCGGATCCTCGCCCCGGATCTTGAGCCCGAGCGCCTCGAGGGTCTCGGCGGTATACGGTTTTTTCCCGGTGAGCAGCTCGTAGAGCACCACGCCGAGGGAGTACATGTCGCTGTGGGAACCGACTTCCCTGTCCGTTATCTGCTCGGGCGACATGTAATAGGGCGAGCCCATCGCCGCGCTCTGCACGGCGTGGCTCTTGCGGAGGGAGGCCGCGCCGAAATCCGCGATCTTCACGTCGGTGCCCTCGGCGATCATCAGGTTCGCCGGCTTGATGTCGCGGTGGACGATGCCTTCCTTGGCCGCGTACTCGAGCGCCCCGCAGCTCTTGAAGGCGATCTGCAGCACGTCGGCGACCGGGAGGAGCTTGTCGGATTTGACGTGCGCGGAGAGGTCGCCGCCCTTTACGTACTCCATGGCGAGATGCCCCGATTCTTCCGCCACCACTGCGTCGAGGATCGCCACGATGTGGGGACGCCGCAGCTTCCCGGCGAGCGAGGCCTCGTTCTTGAACTGCGTGCGGTACACCGCGCCGAATTCGGGATCGCGGAACACCTCGGGCTCGATCGTCTTGAGGGCGACCTCGCGCCCGGTGAAAGTGTCCCTCGCGAGATACACCATTCCGGTCGCGCCCTTGCCGATTGCGCGTTGGATCTCGTACTTGCCGACCTGAAGGCTCAGGTCCAGCTGAAGGACAGGTTCCGACACGCGCTCTCCCGTTTCCGCCGCGGCGATTGTCAGGGCGGTGATTGTGTCATATCCGAGAACGAAGCGCCCCTGCGCAAATCGCCGCTGCGCCCGCTAGAATCACAGCGTGAAACTCCCCGGTATCGCATCCGCTTTCCTGGCCGCAATGCTCTCCGCTGCCGCCTGGGGGCAGTATCCGGTCCGGCCGATCCGGCTTCTCGTACCCAATCCACCGGGTGGGGCGAGCGACACGATCGCCAGGATCGTCGCGCCGGTGCTGGGAACAGCGATCGGCCAGCCCCTGGTCGTCGAGAACCGCCCGGGCTCAAACGGCAACCTGTCGAGCGAGCTTGCCGCCAAGGCCGCCCCTGACGGGTATACCCTCCTCCTCGGTCAAGACAGCCAGATCGTCATCAGCCCGCACCTCTACCCGAGTTTGTCCGTCGATACGCTTAGAGATCTGGTCCCGGTTGCCACGCTGATCACCACGCAGATGGTGCTCGCGGCCAATCCTTCCCTGCCGGTGAAGGACCTGAGGGAATTCGTCGAGTTCGCGAAGCGCGCGCGACCCCCTCTGGCCTACGCCTCGATCGGCAACGGCAGCCAGCATCACCTCACCATGGAGATGCTCAAGGCGCGCGCGGGCATCGAGCTGGTGCACGTGCCCTACAAGGGGGGCGGGCCGGCGACGGTGGCGCTTCTCGCGGGAGAGGTTCCGGTGATGTTTGGCGGAAACTCCGTGACCGCCCAAATCAAGGCGGGCAAGCTGCGCGGGCTCGCGGTGGCGGGAAAGAAGCGCTCGGCCGCGTTTCCCGATCTTCCGACCCTGAGCGAGTTCTATCCGGGTCTCGAGGTCACGGCCTGGCTCGGCATCTTCGCCCCCGCCGGGGTGCCCGCTCCGGTGCTTGCCAAACTGCACGACGAAATCAACCGGCTGCTCGCGAGCGCGGAACTGCGCGACAGGGTGCTCGGCGTCGGAGGCCTCGAGCCCTTCATCTCAACGCGCGAAGAGTTCGCCGCGCTCATCCGCGCGGAATACGCGAAGTACGGCGAGGTGGTAAAAGCGACCGGCGTCAGGATCGACTAGCGACGCGGCGTCCGTTCCAGGGACGCGCTATCCTCCGCGCGTCGCCTTCCACGCGCTCGACTTGCCGGACGACTTGACGGTCCCCTCGATCGCATTGCCGTTTACGCGCCCGGCGTACTCCGAACCTCCGGCTGTGAACCTGATCTGCTCGCCGTTGAGGCTGCCGCGGGAGATCGGCGCGGAGACGTTTCCGGAGGTCAACGTCCCGGAAACCTTCTGGAAATCCTGCTTGAGGACGATATCGCCCTGCGCGCTTTGCCACTTTCCCTCGACGCGGGCCGGGACGATCCAAAGGTACGCCGTGCAATAGGTATCGCAGCCGAGCTCGATGGTCTGGTCGGGCTCCCACTCGCCCATCCTGAACGTGTTGGACACGATGCGCGTCCCTGGCTTGAGCGTGAGCAGCGTCGGACGCAGCCTCAGGTTGAGATCGGTCAGCAGGAACATCGTGATCACGGTGGCCTTGGTGAGGTCTGTCTTGAAGATGTCCGCTTCGACGAAGTCGGCCTTGCCGCCCACCCCGGCCTTCTCGGCGTTGCGCTTGGAGAGCGCGACCATGTCGGGGTTGTACTCGACGCCGAGCGTCCGCGCGCCGCGCTTCGCCGCGGTGATCACCGTGCGGCCGTCCCCCGAGCCGAGGTCCATCACGAAATCCTTGGGCGTCACCTTCGCCATGTCGAGCATCTTGTCGACTAGTTCCTGCGGCGAGGGCACCCACACGACGTCCTTGCCCGACTGGCCGACTTCGGGCTGGAATTCCGCCTTGGACGACTGCGCAAAGGCGCCCACCGCGATCGCGGACAGAGCCAACGTTGACAACCACAGCCTCGCGGAACGCGATACGGACATTTTTTCTCTCCAGTATTGGGGGAAAAGCGACTTGCTTGAATCGACGCAGGGCAGATGATCGCCCTGCCGGACTGCCGCCGTCAACCTCGGCAGCTGCCCGGAAGATATTGCGGGGGAACGCTGGTGCCGTCGACCGCATTGCCGCAACGCCACTGCCTGACCAGGGAACCCCCACCGGTGGGCAGAGTGCCCGTGTTGTCGAGCGGAGCGAGGGTGAGGTCGTGGAAGTCGACTCTGAGGTCGCTGAACCCCCGCAGCGATGCCTTGATCACTCCCACGTCGTCGGTGGTGATCGTATCCACGTAAGTGGATACGTTGCTCGCTTCACACCCCCAGTTTCCGGCGCCGGGCGGATCGCCCCCCGACTGGTACAGTTCGGCGACCGAGTTCTTGCAGGAGACCAACGCAAGAATCGCCTCGGACATCTTCGCGCGGATTGTATTGGACCTCATGCCCGGCAAAACCAATGCCGCGAGCACGCCGATGATCATGACGACGATCATGATCTCGACGATGGTGAAACCGGTTTGGCTGTACTTGCGCATATCTCCCCCGTGGCTGCAAGCACCGTGCCTGACTGCCTGTCGCCAGATAAGTCGCTGATATGCATTATCAAACAGGTCGATTGGCACTGCAAGTCACCACCGGCGCACTGACCGGATTTCGTCAGAAACTGACGCGGCGCGTCCGTCCGGGGCGATGCCGGTCATCGCGCCTCCGCCGCGCTCAGGCCGGCGTGCTCGAGCAACTTTGCCCAGGTCGCGGTATCCGCGCGGATCACGGCGGCGTACTCCTCGGGCGTGCTCCCCACCGCCTCGGCGCCTTGCGCGGCGAGCTTTTCTGTCATGTCCGGCGTGCGCACGATCTTCGCCGTTTCGGCGCCGAGACGCGCGACGATCGCTCGCTGCGTGCCCGCGGGAGCAAGCAGGCCGTACCACGGACTCACCTCGTATCCGGGAACGCCGGATTCGTCGACCGTCGGCACGTCGGGCAGCTCGGGGGAGCGGTGCAGCCCAGTGACCGCGAGAATCTTCAGCCTGCCTGTCTTGAGCTGCGGCAGCACCGCTGGAATACCGAGAAAGGCGATCTGCACCTGCCCGCCGATCAGGTCGGCGGTCGCCGGCGCCGTTCCTTTATAGGGAACGTGCGTGAGCACTACACCTGCCATGGCGGCAAACAGGGCTGCCGACAGATGCGGCGTGCTGCCGCTGCCACCCGAGCCGTAGTTGATCGCGCCCGGGTGCGCGCGGGCGAACGCGATCAATTCCCTTACCGAGCGTGCGGGGAACGAGGGATGCGCGACGAGCGCGTTGGGAGCCCTCGCCATGAGCGTGACCGGCGCGAAATCGCGCGCGGTGTCGTACGCGACCTTCCCGATCAGCGGATTGATGATGAGACTGCCCGGACCGGCCGAGAGCAAGGTGTAGCCGTCGGGCGCGCTCTTGGCGACGAAATCCGTCCCGATGTTGCCGCCCGCGCCGGCGCGATTCTCCACGAGCAACGGCCGTCCCAAGTTTCGGTGAGCTTCTGCGCAACCAGGCGCACGATCATGTCGTTCGGTCCGCCCGGGGCAAACGGTACGACGACGCGGACGGCCCGGGAGGGATAGTCCTGCGCGTGCGCTGCACAACAGAGTACGGCCGCGGCCAGTCCGGCGCTGACAGCGGCACGAATTCTTGTCATAGTAGTGGCTGACGGCAGAAAACACCGCGGGGGAACGGTATGGGACACAGAGTCTCGACGCTGCTGATTGTACTCGCCGCGGCCGCTCCGGCTGCTCATGCGCAGGCCGATCTCAATGAAACTCAGCTGCGCGGCCGGCAGATCTTCGCGCAGTCGTGCGGCATCTGCCACTTGCAGCCCTCGCTCGGCGTCAAGACCTACGGGCCTCCCCTGAACAAGACCTCAGTGGCCGGCAACGACGAGGTCATGCGCGCGTTCATCGTCAACGGCACCGACCGCATGCCTGCGTTCAAGTATTACCTCAAACCCGCGGAGATCGATGCGATCGTCGCTTATGTGAGGACAGTGCCGGTTGAGCCCGCACTGAAACAAGGAGAAGCGCGATGAACATGGTTCGAACGATGACTACGGCTTGCGCCGCTTCGCTGCTCGCGGCGAGCGCAGCCCACGCCGCCGATCAGCTGCTCAGCGGCGCGATCGCAGCGCGATCCGGCCAGAAGCTCGAGGGCGTCACGGTATCGGCGAAGCTCGAGGACTCGACCATCACCACCAGCGTCTACACGGACCCAGCGGGCAACTATTACTTCCCGCCCCTGCCCGCAGGCAAATACCGCGTGTGGGCCCAGGCGCTCGGCTATGAAAGGAGCAACGGCGCGGTCGACCTGTCCGCGGCGCGGCGCCACGACTTCACCCTGCAGGAGATGAGCGATCCCGAGCGGCGTTTCCGCCAGCTACCCGGCGAGATGATGGTCGCGGCGCTGCCCGAGGCGAGCGCCGACGACGCGCGCATGAAGAAGATCTTCATGAACAACTGCACCGGCTGCCACTCGTCGAGCTATGCGCTGCAATTCCGCTTCGACGAAGCCGGCTGGAACAAGATCATCGACCTGATGAAGATCGTGCCGGTCACCGGCGTCTATCCGGGGCCGAATGCCAAGCCCAACCAGATCCTGGAACGCCACCAGAAGCAGCTCGCCGCCTACCTCGCGCGCGCGCGCGGCCCCGGCGACTCGTCTATGAAGCCGGCGCCGCGCCCGCGACCTACCGGTGAATCGGCGCGCGCCGTCTGGACGCTCTACGACCTGCCCCTCAACCCCGACGCGGGCATCGGCACGCGACACAACCCGAACGACGGCACCGACTGGTCGCAGGGGACCACCTCGAAAATGGGTCAGCTGCCGCACGACGGCGCCCTGGGCCTCGACGGCACGATCTACTTCACCAGCAACAACCCCAACCGCAGCGTGACGATCGGCAAGGTCGATTCCGTGACCGGCGCGGTCACGTACCTGAAGGCCGACGCGGCGAACGGCTTGGCCGCCACCACGCACGGGTTGGCGCGCGACCGCGCGGGCAACCTCTGGTTCGACATCAACCCGGGCCGCCGCGCGCTCGGCAAGCTCGACACCGCCACCGAGAAGATCACGATTTACCAGACCCCGGCCACCATGGCTCCGGTGGGCGGCGCGGTCACAATAGACGTCGACGGCAAGGGCATGATCTGGGCGTCCACCCCCAGCGGCGCAGTGCGCTTCGACCCGGCGACCGAGAGGTTCACCGAATTCAAATCGACGATCCCCGAGAAGAATCCTAGAGGCTCGGGCGCAACCTACGGCGCCGCCGGCGACCGCGACGGCAACGGCTGGTGGGCGCAGATGGCGATGGACACCGTCTACAAGGGCGACGTCGTCAGCGGCAAGACGATCGAAATCAAGATGCCCGACGTCAAAGTCGATCGCATCTTCGGCGAAGACCGCGCTTTCTACGAAACCGTCAGCGACCTGGGCTTCAACGCGCCCCTGCCGTGGTCGCAGGGTCCGCGCCGCATGGGCACCGACAAGAACGCCGACCTCTTGTGGGTGGGCAATTCGTACGGGGCGTCGTGGGCGAAGATCAACACCAAAACCCTCGAGACGACGATGGTCCCCCTGCCCGATCCCGCGATGCAGGCGTATCACATCGCGGTCGACAGCAAGCACAACGTATGGGGCAACCTGTGGACCGCGGACAGCATCGTAAAGCTCGACCCGGGCGTGAACGCGTGGACCGTGTTCGATCTGCCGGTGCGCGGCACGGAAATCCGCCATATCGCGCTGCTCGAACGCGGCGACAAGATCGCCGTGGTGGTACCGGTCTACCGCACCAGCCAGATGGGCGTCCTGACTCTTCGGAGCGAAGCCGAGCTCGCCGCGCTCAAGGCGAAGGCGCGGTGATTCGCATCGTCGTTGCGGCGGTGCTCACCGCCGCGAGCGCAGGGGCTTCGGCGCAAGGCTACCCCGCCCGCGCGATCCACATCATCGCGCCGTTTCCCGCCGGCGGCGGCTACGACTTCCTCTCGCGCCTGGTCGGGTCGGAGATGGCGAAGACCTTCGGCCAGCCGGTGATCGTCGAGAACAAGGCGGGCGCGAACGGCAACATCGGCACCGATGCCGCCGCGAAGAGCGCGCCCGACGGTTACACGCTGCTCATGGGCGGCAATAGTCCGCTGTCGCTCAACGTCGGACTCTATCCGAAGCTGCCCTACGACCCGGTGCGCGATTTCGAGCCGATCGCGCGCGTCGCCACCCAGCCCAACCTGTTCGCGGCGAACCCGAAAGTGCCGGTGAAATCGGTCGCCGAGCTGGTGCAATACGCCAAGGCGAATCCCGGCAAGCTCACTTACGCCTCGAACGGCAACGGCAGTCCGCAGCACCTCGCCGCGGAGCAGCTCAAGCGCATGGCCGGAATCGACATGGTGCACGTGCCGTACAAGGGCGCGGCGCCGACGGCGGCGGCACTCCTCGCCGGCGAAGTGTCGGTGGCCTTCAACATCATCCTGCTGCCGCTGCCTCACGTGCAGTCGGGCAAGCTCACCGGCCTGGCGGTGGCGAGCTCTAAGCGCTCTGCGCTCGCGCCCGACATCCCGACGATGGTGGAGCTCGGCTATCCGATCGACATCGATACCTGGTACGGTCTGGTCGCACCGGCGGGCACGCCTAGGGCGATCATCGCGAAACTGAACACCGAGACGTTGCGCCTCCTCAATCTGCCCGATCTCAGGGAGAAGACCAGGAGCCAGGGCATCGAGCTCGCAGGGAGCACACCCGAGGAGTTCGGCGCGTTCCTGAAAGCGGACATCGCCAAGTGGACCAAGGCGATTCGCGAGATGAACATCAGCATCGACTGAGCCGCCATGATCATCGACGTTTTCAATCACTTCATGCCCAAGGCGATCTTCGACCGCCTGGCGAGCCTCGTGCCGGGCCACATCGCCCTTTCGGCTTTCCCCGAGCTGCCGACGCTGTGGGATGTCGACGCGCGCCTGAAAATGATGGACGAATTCGACGGGCTGCAGCAGGTGCTGTCGCTCGCCAATCCTCCGATCGAGATGCTCGGGCCGCCCGACAAGACGCCCGAGCTCGCGAGAATCGCGAACGACGGGCTCGCCGAGCTGTGCCGCAAGCACCCCGACCGCTTCCCGGCTTTCATTGCCTCGATGCCGATGAACAGCGTCGACGACTGCGTGCGCGAGTCCGATCGCGCGATCAAGGACCTCGGTGCGAAAGGCATCCAGGTATTCACCAACGTCCTCGGCAAGCCACTGAGCGCTCGGGAGTTCCGTCCAATTTTCCAGAACATGGCGAAACACGACCTGCCGGTATGGATCCATCCGATCCGCGGCCCCCAGTTCTCCGATTACGCCAGCGAAAAGGCCTCCGAGAACGAGATCTGGTTCACCTTCGGCTGGCCCTACGAGACCACCGCGTGCGTCACTCGGCTCATCTTTTCCGGGATCTACGACGAGCTACCCAGGCTCAAGATCATCACGCACCACATGGGCGGCATGGTGCCCTTCTACGCTGGCAAGATCGACCTGGGCTTCGACCAGATCTTCCACGGTAAGACGGACGACAATCCCGTGGCGAGGAAGGCCGGCCTGAAAAAGCGCCCGGCGGAGTACTACCGCATGCTCTACGCCGACACGTCGCTCAACGGCTCGGTCGCAGCGACGCGCTGCGGGCACGCGTTCTTCGGCACCGGCCACTGTGTCTTCGCCACCGACGCACCCTTCGACGCAGAGCACGGCCGCATGCTCATCCGCGAAACCATCCGCGCGGTCGGCGCGCTCGAGATCCCGAAAGCGGAAAAAGAGAAGATCTTCTCGGGCAACGCCCGCTCGCTGCTCAGGTTGAATTGATGCGCACAAAAGACATCCGCGTTCGCCTGCGCGACGGCGAGATGGGCGCACACGTCGCCTTCCCCGCGCGCACGCCCGCTCCCGCGGTCATCGCCATCATGGAGATCTGGGGCGTGAACGACACCATGCGGCGGCACGCGCAGGAATTCGCCGAAGCCGGCTTGATATGCCTCGTCCCCGATCTCTTCTGGCGCCAGGAGCCCGGCGTCGAGCTCTACGACAGGAATCCCGGGGACGCCAAGAAAGCCTTCGACCTCTACTACGATTTCGATTACGACCTCGGCGTCCGCGACATGCAGGATATCGAGGCGCACCTGAAAACCCTGCCCGAATGCAACGGTAAGGTGGGCGCGGTCGGTTACTGCCTGGGCGGCAAACTCTGCTATCTCATGTGCTGCCGCACCGACATCGACTGCGCCGTCGCCTACTACGGCACCTACATCGAGCACAACATCCGCGAAGCGAAGAACCTGCACCGTCCGTTCATGCTGCACATGGCGATGAAGGACCGCTGGGTCCAGGCCGAGGTGAACGAGCTGCTCGAGCGCAGGCTCTCGCCCAACCCCCTGGTGACCCTCCACAAGTACCCGGGCGCGGACCACGCCTTTGCCCGCCACGGCGGCAGGACTTACAGCAAGCCGGAGGCGGACCGGGCGCTTGCGCTGTCGATCGATTTCTTCCGGATGCATCTCGGGCGGTGAGCGCCGTAGGCAGGCCGGTACTGCGCAAGGAAGACCAGCGGCTCCTCACCGGGGCCGGGCGCTTCACTGACGACTTCAACCTGCAGGGGCAGGCGCACGCCGCGATGGTGCGCTCGCCGCATCCGCACGCGCGCATCCTGCGCGTGGACGCGGCGCGTGCGCAAGCGATGCCCGGCGTGCTCGGCGTGTACAGCGGCGCCGATTGCGCCGCAGACCGCCTCGGCCCGATTCCTCATCACCCCCTTCCCGCGACTCGCGAAGACATGAAGCTGACCGGCCCGGGCGGCGGCGCGATCTTCGAAGGACCGCATTGGCTGCTGCCCGCCGACAAGGCGCGGCACGTGGGCGAGGCAGTCGCGATGGCAATCGCGGAATCGCGGGAGCGCGCCGTCGACGCGGCCGAAGCCGTCGTGGTCGAGTACCAGGAGCTTCCCTGGGTGACGCACTCGGGCGACGCGCATGGCTCGGGGGCGCCCGCGGTGTGGGACGAGGTGCCCGGCAATGTCCTCGTCGACACGCTCTTCGGCGACCGTGGCGCGACCGAGCGCGCATTCGCCGGAGCCGACCGCGTCATGAGGATGAAATTCGATATCGGGCGTTGCACGGCGGTCGCGATCGAGCCGCGCGCCGCGCTCGGGAGCTACGACGCGGGCACGGGCCGCTACACGCTCTACGCCGGAGGCGGCGGCGCGGTGCGCTTCAAGAAGGACCTCGCGTCGCTGCTCGGGATCGAGCCCGCCAGGCTGCGCGTGATCACCTGCGACGTCGGCGGCAACTTCGGCTCGAAGAACCGCGTCTACGTAGAGTACGGCCTGGTCCTCTGGGCTTCGCACAAGCTCGGCCGCCCGGTGAAGTTCACCGCCTCGCGCTGGGAATCGTTTATCTCCGACTACCAGGGCCGGGATCTCGTCACCGAGGTCGAGATCGCACTGCGCGCCGACGGCAAGTTCCTCGCGATGCGCGCTTCGAACCTCTCGAACGTCGGCGCCCGCTGCGTTTCGCTCTCGCCTCTGTCGAAGGGCTCGGGCCTCATCACCGGCGCCTACGACATTTCCGCGGCGACGCTTCGCAGCCGCGCCGCGTTCACCCACACTGCGCCGACCAATCCCTACCGCAGCTCGGGCCGGCCCGAGGTGAATTTCGCGATCGAGCGGCTGATCGACGTCGCCGCAGCCGAGCTCGGCATCGACCGGATCGCGCTTCGCCGCAAGAACCTGGTGACTCCCGAGGCGATGCCCTACCGGAACGCGGTGGGAATGACCTACGACAGCGGCACCTACGAAGCCAACATGGATCTCGCCATGAAGATCGCCGATTGGGACGGGTTCGAACCCCGCCGCGAGGCCGCGCGAGCGCGCGGCAGGCTTCTCGGGCGCGGTCTCGCGAACTATGTCGAATCCTCGATCGGCTCGCCCAGCGAGCGCGCCGAGATCACGGTCACGCCCGCGGGGCGCGTTCGGGTCGTCATCGGCACCCAGCCTTCAGGCCAGGGGCACGAGACCAGCTTCTCGCAGGTGGTCGCCATGCTGCTGTGGGTTCCGCTAGAAACGGTCGACATCGTACTGGGCGACACCGACGTAGTCCTCGTCGGGGGCGGCTCGCATTCCGGCCGCTCGATGCGCCACGCCGCCACGGTATTTTCCATGGCTGCCGAGAAATTGATCGAGAACGGCAAGCGGATCGCCGCGTTCCTCCTCGAGACGGACCCGGGGCGCGTCGAATTCACGGTTGGCCGCTTCTCTTCACCGGGCGCGCCCAAGTCGTTCGACTTCCTCCAGCTCGCGCGCGAAGCCGGCGCGGGCCTCCTGCCGAAAGAGCTGAAGAGCGGACTCGCCGTCGCCGTCGACAACGAGATGCACGACCCGGTCTTTCCGAACGGCTGCGCGATCTGCGAGTGCGAGGTCGACCCTGAGACGGGGTCGGTCGAGATCACCCGCTTCGCAGCGGTCGACGACGTCGGCCGATGCATCAACCCGATGATCGTCCACGGCCAGACACACGGTGGCGCCGCCCAGGGGATTGGGCAGGCCTTGTCGGAGATCTTCTTGGTCGATCCGGAAACGGGGCAGCCGCATACCGGGTCGTTGCTGGACTACGCCATCCCGAGATCGGATACCCTTCCCTATTTCACCTCCGAGATCGTGGAAGTGCTGTCGCCGACCAATCCCCTCGGCATCAAGGCCGCTGGCGAAGGCGCAACGACCCCCGCCCCCGCCGCGGTCATCAATGCCATCGTCGACGCGCTCGCCGGGCTCGGCGTTCGCGACATCGCGATGCCCGCCACCCCAGAAAAAGTCTGGCGGGCGATCCGGAATGCCAGAAAATGAATGCGGCGCGCCTGCTCGTCATATTCGCGCTCCTCGCCGCGCTCCCCGCCTCGGCCCAGACCTATCCGAAGGGCCCGGTGCACGTCATCCTGCCCTTTCCCGCCGGCGGCGGTGTGGACGCGGCGGGCCGGATCCTCGCGCAGAAACTCTCCGACAGTCTCGGCAAGCCCTTCCTCATCGAGAATCGGGGCGGCGCCAACGGAAACATCGGCACTGAAGCCGCCGCCAGATCGACCAGCGACGGCTCGATTCTCCTGTTCACGGGCGCGGGATTCGTGACGAATCCGAGCCTCTACAAGAGCGTCCCCTACGATCCGGTGAAGGATTTCGACCCGATCAGCCTGATGGCGCTCGGACCCAACGTCCTGGTCGTGCACCCCGCTCTTCCGGTGAAGTCGGTCGAAGAGCTGATCGCGCTCGCCCGAGCGCAACCGGGGAAAATCGGCTTCGCCGGCTCGGGCTCGGGCAGCACGCCCCACCTCGCGGGCGAGCTCTTCAACGTCATGGCCGGCGTGCAGCTGGTCCACATCCCCTATCGCGGATCGGGTCCGGCGATGATCGGCCTGCTCGCGGGCGAGGCGCCGGTGATGTTCCTGCCGGCGATCAACACGGGCGGGTACGTCGCGGGCGGACGCTTGCGCGCGCTCGCGGTGACGGGCCGCGAGCGGCTCGCAGCGATGCCGGAACTTCCGACCGTCGCCGAATCGGGTCTTCCAGGCTATGAATCCAGCCAGTGGTACGGCCTGCTCGCGCCCGCGGGCACCCCGGCCGAGGTGCTCGATCTGCTGAACGCGCGGGTTGCGAATATCATGCAATCCTCGGACATGAAGGCCCGCATGACGAGCGACGGCTTGGTGCCGATCGGCGGAAGCCGCGAGCAATTCGCCGCCCATATCAAGAGCGAGATCGCGAAATGGGCGAAAGTGATCAGCGCATCCGGGGCAAGGGTGGATTGAATGAGTGATCTGGATTTCACGAAACCTTCGGGACCGGCCAAACCGCCCGCCGAGCCGCCGAAAGCCTCCACATACGATCCTGCGATCGCGATGGAGTTCTTCAGCTCCAGCGGCAAGGCCGAAACCGTCGCGCAGGGAGCGACCCTGTTTGCGCAGAACGAGAAGGGAAGCCGGCTCCTTCTGAAGAGCGACAAGATGTACCTGCTGCTCGACGGCGAGATCAGCCTCACCGCGGACGGCAAGGTCATCGCCACCGTCAGGAAGGGCGAAGTGTTCGGCGAGATGGCCTCGATCAGCCATATGCCGCGCAGCGCTTCGGCCGTGGCGAAGGTGCCCTGCCGCGTGATCGGCCTCGACGAAAGCCAGTTTCAGGGCGCCCTGCGCAAGAAGCCGGAGTTCGCCCTGATGCTGATGAGCATCATGATCCGGCGCATTCGCGATGCGCTCGGCCGGCAGGAACCCGGGAGCGCGGCCGATGCCGGCAAGTCGAAGGAATCCGCGGTGTTCGACAAATCCTCGCTCGCCGTGCTCGCCCGCGCGCTGGCGCAAACCTCGGTGCGCTATGAGCGCAACCACACGGTCGTCAAGGAAGGACAGGGCGGGGTGCTGATGTACGTCGTCGTGGAAGGCCGCCTCGCCGTTTCCATCCAGGGAAAGGTCGTGGAAAAAATCGGCCCCGGCGGCGTGTTCGGCGAGATGGCGCTGGTCGACCGCACCACGCGCCTCGCCACCGTCGTCTGCGAGACGGATTGCGGGCTCCTCGCGATCGGCAGGAACACCTTCCTCGACCTGGTGAAGGCGAGCCCGGACTTCGCGGTATCGCTGCTCAACGCGGTGGGCGAGCGCGCGAGGTTCATCGCCTCGCGCTAGGGGTTCGCGAGATAGTCGCGCTTGGCGAGCTCCACGCCGTTGTGGCGCAGGATGTCGTAGGCGGTGGTGACGTGGAAGTAGAAGTTCGGCAGCGCGTGGCCAAGCAGGTATTGCATGCCCTTGTAGTCGACTTCGCGCTGCCCGAGCTTCAGGTGGATGTTCTTCTCCTCGCTGCCGTCGATCTGCGCGGGCTTGATGGTCTGGATGAAATCGAGCGTCTTGGCGATCCGCGCCTTGAGCTCGGCGAAAGTCTGCTCCGTGTCATCGTGCTTGGGCACCTCCACCCCCGCGAGGCGCGCGACTACGCCCTTTGCGGTGTCGCACGCGATTTGCACCTGGCTCTTCATCGGGAGCATGTCCGGGTAGAGGCGTGAATTGATGAGCACTGCTGGATCGATCTTCCTGGCCTCGACGTGCGCCTGCGCCTTGTCGAGGATGGCAGAAAGGTTCTTGAGCATGTTGGCGAGGCGCGGCACGCTCGTCTGGTACATGGAAATCGTCACGAAGGTCTCCGGAGAGATTGAGCGAGGCGCGCATTCTACCGCGCGCCCCTCGCCCGGTGAAGCTACTTCACGAGTTGCAGGAAGATCAGCACCAGCCCGATGACAGACACGAACCACGAGAGGGTCCGCAGCCACGGGAACCCCGCGAGATAGATGATCGCGTAGGCGACTCTCCCCCACAGGAAAAGCTGCGCCCCGAGGAGGGTCATGGCGTTGGTCCTGCCCGTCGCAACGGCGACGAGCACCAGCGCCCCGAACAGCACCAGGTTCTGCAGCATGTTGAGGTGGGCGCGCTCGGCGCGCCCGGCCCAGCCGGTCATCTTCGGCATGTCCTCGCGGTTTCCGACGAGCTTCATCAGCCCTACCTGGGTGAACGCCCCCATCACCGCCACCAGCACCTGCACCACGGTTAACGCCGCCGCCCAAACGAGCAGATTCAGTTCCGGTTTCATTGCTCCTCCTTTTTGTTGAACGGACTCCTTGCCCACTCCGGTCGTCGCCGTTCCGCAGCGGCCGACTCCCTGCGCCTACGCGTGCAGGCTGCTCACGCCGAAAGCGATGTCCTCGCCGGCCAGCAATGCAAAGTCCAGATCGACGCACAACACCTGCTGCGTCCCGTCCGACGCTTCGAAGGCAAACGAGAGCGTCACGCACAGTTTGGGTCCGAGAACGGACAGATAAGGCCGGGTGATCTGAACCTTTCCCGGCGCGTCGATCGCGCGGCGGAAATACGGCTTGGTCTGCCAGTCGGTGCCTTCGGTCGGCTGTACCACATCGAAGCGCTGGTCCTGCGAGCGGATCCAGCTCTCGGCCTCCACGTTCGCGCCGATCTGCAGTCCGTCGCTGCCGATCAGGTAGCAGCGCTGCGCGCCTGGGAGCTTCAGCAGCCCCTGCACCGCCGGCTGAAGGTTGCGCCCAGAGACAAGTCCTGCACCGCGTTCTTGATCGCGGCGAGATAGGGCACCAGCCGCAGGTGCTGCCGTTTCTGAAAGTCGGCGAAATCCGCGCGATGGCCCGTGATCAGCCGGGCGAACACGTCGCTGCGCGCATTCTCGGGCACCAGCTCGGAGCTCCCCTGCGCGAAATAGTCTCCCTGGATCAGATCGGCGTTCGCGTCGATGGCGCACAGCGCCTCGGCCTCGGTTTCGATGCCCTCCACGCACACCAGCGCCCCGGCCTCGTGCAGCACCGAAATGATCCCGGTGAACATACGCCGCGCCAGCGGCTCGACGGTGACGCGCCGCGTCATCTCGCGGTCGATCTTCACGATGTCGGGCCGCATTCTCCAGATGCGGTCGAAGTTCGAGTAGCCCGCGCCGAAATCGTCGATCACGATGAGGCAGCCGAGCTTGCGATAGTACTCGATGGCGGAAGTCAGCCGCCCTTCGTCCTCGAACGGCGTCTCGATCAACTCCACCGCCACGCGATGCGCGGGAAAATCGTTCGACTCCAGCATCTCCGCGAAAAACGACCCGAGGCGGGGACCTTCAGTGGCGACCTGCGGATCGACGTTGAGAAACAGCCAGCTGCTCGCGTTGCCGAGTTTCTGGAAGTTCCGGACGTGGAGCGCGCGGCATTGGCGGTCGAGCTGGATCCTCGCCGCGCCGTGCGGCGCCTTGCTGAACAGCTCGAGCGGCGGCACGCGCCGGCCTGCCGAATCGATGGCCCGGATCAGCCCTTCGTAGCCGACGGGACGGCGATGCGCGAGGCTGAAAATCGGCTGGAAGTGGCTCGACAGGCGAAGCTCTTCGCTGGCGCCGTGCCCCCCCTGCGCGATGTATTGTTCGAGAAGAGGCGGAGCAAGATCCACCATGTTGCGAAGTATTCTAGTCGGCAGACGAAGTACGGCGAGTATGCCACATGCCGCGCCTGATTGGCTGCCGGCGGCCCTTTTAGCCTTCCGCCTTCGCGAGCCCGAATGCGAGGTCTTCGCCCGCCAGCGCGGCGAAGTCGAGATCCACGCACAGGACGTGGTACATGCCGTTCAGCAAGAGCGCGTACGACAAGGTGACGCAAAGCCTGGGACCGGTCGCGGAGAGATAAGGCCGCGTGATCTGAATTTTTCCCGGCGCTTCGATCGCTCGGCGGAAGAACGGCTTGGTCTGCCAGTTGGTGCCGGTAATCGGCCGTATCGGCGTAAGGCGCGTGTCGCGCGAGGCGGCGCTGCGCTCGCTTTCCGCGCTCGCTCCTATCTGGGAGCCGTCGGCGGCGACCAGATAGCAGCGCTCGGTGGAATCGAGGTCGAGCAGCGCGCGCGCGGCGCTGGTGCGGTCGGCGCCGACCGAGATCGCCAGGACCGCGTCCGAAAACGCGGCGAGATAGGGCTCGAGCCGGGTGCGCCGCCGGTCGCGGAACTCTGCGCTTTCCTCGCGGAACTGGGCGAACAGCCGGCCGAAGAGCTCGCTGCAGGCATGCTCCGGCGGCGGCCACGTCGCCGGCATGGCAAAGTAATTCCCCTGCAGCAGGTCGGCATTCGCCTCGGTCGCGCACAGCGCCTCGCCCTCGGTCTCGATCCCTTCCACGCATACCAGCGCCCCCGCTTCGTGCAGCACCGAGATGATCCCCGTGAACATGCGCCGCGCGAGGGGCTCGACGGTCACGCGCCGCGTCATCTCGCGGTCGATCTTCACGATGTCGGGCTTGAGCTGCCAGATGCGGTCGAAATTGGAGTAGCCCGCACCGAAATCGTCGATCACCACGAGGCAGCCGAGCTCGTGATAGTGCTCGACCGCGGTGATCAGGCGTTTCTCGTCATCGAAGGGCGTCTCGATCAGCTCGACCGCGACGCGGTGAGGAGACAGGCCGTTTTCCTCGAGCATCTGGGCGAACGACCCGAAGCGGTGGCCCTGTACGGCGATATGCGGATCGACATTGAGGAACAGCCAGCTGACGTCGTCGTGCAGCCGCCGGAAGCTGCGGACGTGCAGGGCTCTGCACTGGCGATCGAGCTGCATGCGGGCGACGCCCGCAGGCGCCTGGGCGAGAAGCTCGGCCGGAAGGTACATCTTTCCGCTGGAGTCCGTGCCGCGAATCAGGGCTTCCAGGCCCACGGCCCGCCGGTGAGCGAGGCTGAAGATCGGCTGAAAGTGCGTGGTCAGGCGATATTCGCGGCGCGAGCCGTCGTCGGCGTCGACCGGGAACACATCGATGTCCGATGCAGTCGGGTCGGCCGTGTTCGCGGCGACTTCGCGCGGGCTCATGCAGGTCCTATTCCCCGCATCGGACGAGCGCGGCCCCGGCGGGGCCGCCCCCCAGCGCGGCGGACTGGAGGTCCGGCGAGCTCTGCCTGCGGACTTCGTCCCCCAGAAAAAGAACGGGATCGACCCGCGCGTTGTTGAGGCTGACCGACCAATGCAGGTGCGGGCCGGTGACGCGGCCGGTCCGGCCGACCGCGCCTATCCTCTCGCCGCGCGCGACGCGGAGTCCCTTCACCACGTCGACCTTGCTCAGGTGGTTGTACATCGTGATCACGCCCTGGCCGTGATCGAGGACCACCGTGAGCCCGTTGAAGAAAAAATCGCCGGTCTCGATCACGCGGCCCGCGGCGGGCGCGTTGATCGGGGTCCCCTCCGGAGCCGCGATGTCCAGCCCGCTGTGCGGCAGCCGCGGCTCCTTGTTGAAGAAGCGCCGCGACCCGAATCCGCCGGAAACGGGTCCCGCAGAGGGCAGATCGAAGGCGAGGCCGTCGGATTCGAAGTCGCTGAAAGTCGAGAACGCCCGCACCAGCACGTCCTGCTCGCGCGCGATCCGCCGCAGGTCCTCGGGCTCGGGCTCGACCTGGCGGCGGTTGGCGAGCGTCACGTGCTGCGTGTCGTATTGGCGCGAGCCGACTCGAAAGGGAATCGTCCGCTCGGTCTTTTCGTCCCGCGTGACGGCGAGCTCGTGCGCGCCGGGCTTGAGCGCGAGGGGCAGACCGACCACCGCCTGCCAGGCCTCGCCCACCCGCGCGACCAGCACGCGCTGGCCTTCGAACATCACCTGGGGAGCCGGGCCGGGCGCGCGGCCCACGCAGACGATTGCGATCCCCCCGGGCACCGGCGCCGGCAAGGGCAAATCCACCTGGGACGCTGGCGCGGAAGGGGCAAGCGCAAGCCCAGGTACGAGCACAACGAGGATGCAAAGGCGGCGCATGGTGTCCTTACGCCCTATTCTCCCCCGATTTCCCGCCCCTGCGCCAAGACTGCTTCGCGAGGGCTTGTGCCAGCGGTCGCCCGGTGTGGAAAATGGACGCTCGCCGCCCGGGCCGGCCTACACCGACCCATATGTCGGGGGCATAATTGGACCTTCCGGCCCGCCCTCCCCTCGACATGCAGGTAGCCTCGAGGTGCGGCCCTTGTCCCGAAGGAAGGAAAATGATATCGAGCGGTTCGGCGGCGAGTTCCTACAACACCTCGATCGCGATGGAGTTCTTCAGGTTCGCCGGAAAGCCCAAGGCGTTCGCCAAGGGGAGGAAGATCTTCGCCGAGAACCAGCGCGGCATCCCGTTTCTCCTGATGCCCAACCGCATGTACCTCCTGCTCGACGGCGAAGTCGGCATTTTCGCAAGGGATAAGCCCGTCGGGACCATACACCCGGGACAGATCTTCGGAGAGATGGCTTCGATCGACCAGGGACCGCGCACGGGGACCGCTCTCGCGAGGACCACCTGCCGCGTGATCGCCCTCGATGACCGGCAGCTCCGCGTTGCGCTCGGGCGATATCCCGAGTTCGCGCTGATGCTGCTCTCGGTGATGATCGGCCGCCTGCGCGAATCGATCGGCCGCGTCGCCAACTCCGAGACGCCCGCAGGCCGGACGAAGTGGATGCAGCCCGTGCCGCTGCGCAAGGACCTCATCGACGATCTGGGGCGCGTGCTCGGTCCCGAGGCGCACCTCAGCTACGAGACCGGCGATACCATCGTGCGGGAGGGGCAGGTCGGGGTGCTGATGTACGTGGTGCTCAAGGGCAAGGTGGCGATCCGCGCCGGGGAAAAGCCGCTGGAGAACGTGGGGCCGGGCGGGATATTCGGGGAGATGGCGCTGGTCGACCGCACGCCGCGTCTCGCGAGCGCGGTCGCGGAGAGCAACGTCAAGCTGCTCGCTATCAACCGCGCCGCGTTTCTCAACCTGGTGAAGCACAGCCGGCGCTTCGCCGCCTCGCTGCTCGCCGCGGTGAGTGCGCGGGCGCGGTACGCCGCCTCGCGCTAGGCGGTTGACCAAAAGAAAGCGGGACCGGAGAACCGGTCCCGGGATGAAAAGTGGACTAGCGCTTCAGGGCCAGCTTGGGTAGCGCGGCGCGCTGGGACGCAATCGCGCCGTCCCACACCGCACCTGCGTTGACCGTCACGCCCGTCTGTGCGTCGCGCACGAACACGTAGTCGCCGTCTTGGAACACCGCGTCCGCCTGCTTCGCTTGCACTTCGGGCGCGAAACCGTCCCACACCGCGCCGACGCGGACGGCCCCACCGGATTCCTTGTCCCACATGTACATCGAGTCTCCGTACTGGAACACCTCGCCCAGCTCGTTCGATTGTTGGCTAGGCGCCGCGATCGCCGCCGAAGCCAGGAACACCGCCGCCGAAGCCAGAATCAACACATTGCGCTTGATCATGTCGTTTTCCTCTCGTTGTCAGATCGTGTCGGAGCGGCAACAAGGGTGCCGGCAAACCGGCTTTCCGCCCGCTATTTCGGGCCCCAACATCGACTGTCTTGTATAGAGCAAGACTGATGCCAGGAAAACCGCGGACTTTTTCCTCGTCTG
>Ga0137410_10000673_pt1 | contig 23660 bp, 20 predicted proteins | sample CZODoug1_16funga_FD_108878 | JGI IMG/M metagenome (GOLD analysis project Ga0137410, IMG submission 108878) | Vadose zone soil fungal communities from Angelo Coast Range Reserve, California, USA - CZODoug1_16fungal (Illumina Assembly) | ecosystem: Environmental > Terrestrial > Soil > Vadose zone... | reverse complement strand
TTCCGGCAGGCCTTCGTCAACCTGATGCAGAACGCCGTCGAGGCCGTCGACCCTGCGCAGGGCGTGGTGCGGGTGCGGGCCCGCGCGGAGCCCGACTCCATCGTCATGGAGTTCGTCGACAACGGGCGCGGCATCGCGCCGGAGCTGACGGACAAGATCTTCGAGCCGCTCTTCACCACCAAGCTTCGCGGGACCGGACTCGGCCTGTCCATCATCGCCAACATCCTGCGGCGGCACGGGGGGACCATCGAGGTGGTGAGCGTCCCGGCGCAGGGCACGACCTTCCGGCTGCGGGTGCCACTCAACCTGGCTCCCTGATCGGAACCCACCCGTCCGCCTGTGACACGCCAGAGGCTTGACGAGCATCGTATGCACAGATATGTATATGCGTGATCATGCATCCTGAAGTCTTTCAGACCCTCGCCGACCCCACGCGCCTCCGTATCGTCGAGGTGCTTCGCGGCGGCGAGCAGCCGGTGAACGACATCGTCGACGCGGTCGACATCCATCAGTCGGGTGTCTCGCGGCATCTGCGCATCCTCCACGAGGCGGGGTTCGTCCAGGTCCGGCCCGATGGGCCCAAGCGGTTCTACTCGCTTCGCCCGGAGCCATTCCACGAGCTAGACGCGTGGGTCGCTCGCTATCGCAGCCTCTGGGAAGCGCGGCTCGGCAAGTTCGCCGAGGAGCTCGAGCGAAGGCAGAAAACACGCGCAGCCAAACGCAAGGAGAGGACTCCATGACGAAGCACACCAGGACCGCAGAATCACGGGGCGCATCGAAACGGAGGATCAAGATCGAGCGGACATACAAGGCGACCATCGAAGAGGTCTGGGAGTTGTGGACGACCAAGGAAGGCATCGAGTCGTGGTGGGGCCCCGACGGTTTTTCGGTGAAGGTTCACAAGATCGACCTCCGCCCCGGCGGCGAGCTGCTCTACGCGATGACCGCGATCGCCCCCCCGCAGGTCGAGTTCATGAAGAAGGCTGGCATGCCTCTGACGACGCAAGCGCAAGTCACGTATACCGAGATCGTCCCGCGGCAACGCCTTGCCTACACGCATCTGGCGGACTTCATCCCGGGTGTCGAGCCCTACGACGTCGCGACCATGGTCGAGCTCCACCCGAGCTCCCAAGGCGTCCGGATGGTCCTGACCTTCGACGCCATGCACGACGAGGAATGGACGAAGCGGGCAGTCATGGGCTACGAGAACGAGCTCGGCAAGCTCGCGAAGGTGCTCGGGGCATGAGCGCTACCGACGGCCACATCCCTGAAGAGCGGTTGAACAAGAACACCAAGAAGAGCATCGCCGCCGTGGTCGCCGGCGCGCTTGTGATGATCGTCGTCACGACCCTCGTCGATGTGTTGTTGCATGTAGTCGGCGTCTTCCCGCCCATGAGCGTTCCGATGGACGACAGGCTCAGCCTGATCGCGACGTCTGGCGGGTGGGAAACTGCGCGTCATGCAGCTTGAGGCAGGGCGCTGCGCCACGCAAAGAGGATGATGAAGAGCCCCTCGCAGACGAGCGATGCGACACCCATCGGCTCGAGCCAGGCGTCGGGCTCGGCCGGCAGCCCAGGCAACCCGACTGTCCGACTCGCCACATAGGCGAGGAAAGCGCCCGCTGCGATCACGAGTCCCAACACCCAACCCAACTCCCGCTGGTTCCGGTACAGACCGAACGCCGCCACCAGCGTGCCGATGCCATTGGCGACAAAGAGCAGCCCCTTGTACGTGGCCTCGCCGAAGGCATCCTTTGCCTCGGCGAAATGAATGAACCCTGTGCCAAGGATTGCCGCGAGAGCCAGCCACTTCAGGGTGGGAGAAGGCGCGGTCATGTGAGGTCGAGCTCCCAGCATAGGCCGAATGATGCGGCGTTGGTCAACCTGCCGTCGTTCGTGCTTGCTGTCGCGGTGTAACGCGTGGCGCCGTGGCTCGCGCCAATGAACGTGGTCTAATGATTGGCTGCTTCTCGGGGAGGGGCCGATGGCATTCCAGCAGGGTTTCGCGCAGGCGGCGCGTCCGACGCCTCCTGTCAGCCAGTCGTATCGCTTCAGCTATCAGGGCGAGGGCGGAGCGTTCTTCCTGCTCTTGCTCAAGAACATCCTCCTCACGGTGATTACGCTCGGCATCTACGCCGCGTGGGCGAAGACAGAGCGGCGCAAGTACATCTGGAGCAACGTCGAGATCCACGGACAGCGTCTGAAGTACACCGGGACCGGGAAGGAAGTCTTCATCGCTTACCTGAAGCTCGCCGGGTTCTACGCAGTCTTCATCGGAGGTCCATTTCTCGTCGGGAAGGCCATCTCGAAAGAGACTGCGATGCTCGTCCAGGGATTGTTCGTCCTGGGGCTCATGGCTCTCATCCCCTTCGCTATGTATTGGGCGCGCGCCTATGTGCTGTCGCGCACTCAGTGGCGGGGCATCCGGTTCGGGCTGGTCGAAGGTGGGGCGGGGCAATACGCCAAGACGTTCATCGGCGGCTACCTCCTGACTCTGCTTACTCTTGGAATTTACGGGCCGTTCTGGATCAACAATTTGAGACGGATCATGACCCACAGCACTCGTCTCGGATCTGAGCCGTTCCAGTACGACGGTGTCGGCAAGGACGTCTTCTGGATCGTCTTCAGGGGCGTGCTTCTGTCCATCGTCACGCTCGGCATCTATTCGTTCTGGATGCAGGCGGAGCTGCAGCGTTACTTCATGAGCCACACGGCCTTCAGCGGCGCGCGCGGCCGCAGTGAGATGACGGGCGGGTTCTTGCTGAAAATCATCGCGCTCAACCTCATCGGGACCACGTTGACGCTGGGCATGGCGTTCCCGTGGATCACCACATACACGTTGCGCGAGGTGCTCCAGCGCATCGCCTTCGAAGGGCACGTCGACTTCGAGGCCATCACCCAGCGCGCGGCGGTCGCGGGTGCGGGCGGCGAGGTCCTGGCAGACGCGCTCGACGTCGGGTTCGGGGTCTGACAGCAGTCGTGGAGCGCTTCTCGGCCGAGTTCCTCGACGGGCAGTCGGCGGCGGTCCGTCCCGTGACAATCGCCGTCGACCTTGGCGGGTTGCGCATCTCCGACGCCGCATCGGATGCCCCGGTGGATCTCTGGGCGTTCGCCGGGCTAGAGGTCGAGATGCTTCAGGGGGGTGTGCTGCACCTCGAGCACCCGGGCGCTCCCGGCACCCTGATCACCAGTCGGGACCCTGGGCTCGAGTCGGCCTTGCGCCATGCCTTGGTGCATGTCGAGGCGCAACCGCGCGGTCGTCGGCTCCTCCGGGAGCTCGCCTTCTACGGGATCGCGCTGGCCGTGGCCGTAACGGCCGTTCATGCCTCGCTGCAACCACTGTCTCGCGCGCTCGCCCGGCGCGTGCCTCTGGACGTGGAAGAGCGGCTCGGGCTCCAGATCGAGGGGTTGCTCGAGAAGAGCTTCTGCCGCAGCGAGGCCGCGACGGCGGCCCTCGACGGGCTGACGGTCCGGCTGGGTCGGAGCGATCTCGACGGCCCCGCCGCCAGGGGCGTGACCATCATCAACTGGGAGGCAGTCAACGCGTTCACGTTCCCGGGTGGCAAGGTGGTGCTGACCAGCGGCCTCATCGACGAAGCCGAGGGGGCCGACGAGATCGCCGGCGTGCTCGCCCACGAGCTCGAGCACGTCCGCCAGCGGCACGTCATGGCGCGGATCATCCGCGGCTCGATCCTCAGCCTTGGTTGGGCCGTTACCGTGGGCGATTTTTCCGGCCTCTTCGTCCTGGATCCGTCGACGATCTTCGCCGTGGCCAGCCAGAGCTTTTCGCGCGATGACGAGCGGTCCGCGGACCGCGGTGCGCTCGCTCGGCTCGATGGAGCGCGAATCTCTCGCCAGGGCTTCGCCGCGTTCTTCCGCCGTATCCAGAAGGAGACCGACGTCCTGCCAGCCTGGCTCTCCACACATCCCGCGAGCGAGGAGCGGTTTGCCGCCATCGCTGTCGACGGCCCCCTGGTCCCGAGGTCGCCGGCCCTCTCGAACGACGAATGGAAGGCGCTCAAGAACGCCTGCGCCGGGCAGTCGCCGGGTGAGAACGCCGATCTGGGCCTTGGCGACGAGTAGGCGGTCTACCGTTCGGTCCACAGGGCGGGGCTGTTGCCCGGCATGCAGACGAGGAGAAACCCCCGGGGGCCGGTGAGCTGCCAGACCTCGCGCGTGGGATGCGGCGAGCACTCCAGCTCGATCCCGCGCTGCACCCTTAGCCTCAGGGTACCGTCGTTTTCGAGAGCGGTTGCATCGACGGTCCGGCGCAGGAGCGACAATAGCGGCGCCATCGAAATCGGAACCTTCGGATTCAGGTGGCTGGTGGAGCCTCCCGATCGAAGGAGCAGAGGCTCCTCGACGTACCATTCGTAGACGCCATGGTCCGACTCGAAGACCAACCCGGCCGCTTGCTCATGGAGAAAAACCTGCGTGATGACGGCACCGTTGAGGACGGACAGGTCCGGTCCAAGGGAGGAAGCGCGCTCTGGGGACCGCACCACGCTCATCGGAGGGCTCCCGCGTGCGAGCAGCGCGCACGGAGTCAGACCACAGTCTCGGATACGGAAAGGGCCGGCGAAATGTTCCGCCGGTCCGGCGTCAGCTCCGGTGCGTCCGCACCTTTACGAACAGCCGTGCCAGCTCCTGATCGTCCAGCGGCGCCGTAAGCACATGGAGCGCTCCGCCCTGCTTCCAGAGCACGACGCCGCACTGCTCGACGCGCGCCAGCACCGGGCGGAACTGCTGTACCTGCCGGGTCCGCTTCGGCGGGATCTGCACTTCGTTTCCGGGCAGGATCTCGAGCGTGACCAGGCGCGCCTCCTTGTCCAGATAGATGAGGATCGCGGAAACCTTGCCCAGCGCGGTGCCCGGGCGCACCGAGACGAGCCGCAGCTCGGCATCGCCGGGGAACGCCGTCGTTGCGGGCAGACCGTAGCGTTGGGCCAGCTCTCGCAGGAGCGCGGGCGCACCCGCCGTCTCGCCGGGGAACAGATCGCGCTGCAGATCGAGGCTGCGGCGCTCGGCCACTGCTTGACGGGCGGCAAGCGCCAAAGGATCTGCGGCGAACCGGGAGCGGAGGGTCACCGCCGCGCCGATGACCAGCGCCAGCACGATCGTCCCGGCGACGACCAGCCGCCGAGGAGCCATGCGCAAGACCCGGCCGCGAGCAAGCGGCACCCCCATCCTGTCCTGCACCTGCGCCTTCAGATCGGCAGGCGCCATCAACCTCGGCAGTTTCTCCAGTTTGCGCGAGAGCTCCTCTTCGGCGGCCAGCTCGCTGGCGCATGTCGCGCACCCAGCGAGATGGGCACGGAGAAGGGCTTCCTCGGCGGAGTCCAACTCGCCGCGCACGAGCAAGGCGATCCGGAAGCTGTTGTCAGCGCATGCGCTCAATGCTCGCCTCCTCGGGCGCATATTCGGACAACAGGCGGCGCAGAGCGCGGCGAGCACGGAAGAGTCGCGATTGCACGGTGCCGATGGGGACTTCCAGGACGGCTGCGGCCTCTTCCCAGCGCCAATGCTCCACGTCGCAGAGCAGCACGACAGTGCGGTGGTTCTCGGGTAGCGCCTGCAAGGCGCGGCCGATGTCGCCGCGCACCAGCGTGGTCAGCCGCGCCAGCTCGGCGTCGCCGAAGAAGCCCGCCGGCGCATCGCCCGTGGTTTCCAAGGTCCGGAACTCGTCCGCCCCGTCGGCCCAGAGCACCTCGTGCCCGCGGCGGCGGCAGAGATCGACGAACCGGTTGCGCAGGATGCTGCAAAGCCACGCGCGCATGCTCGCTCCCGGGCGGAACGTCTTTCGCGCCTCGAGGGCGTGGAGATACGTCTCCTGGACGAGATCGCGCGCGTCTGAGTCGCGGGGCACGAGCCACCGTGCGAGCCGGTAGGTGCCGTCGAGCATGCCGAGCGCCTCCTTTTCGAAGGCAGCACGATCCGCGTCAGCCACAGCACGAGTCTAGATCCGAACCGCCCTTGGATTCGAGGGCTGAGGTTCTCAATACGCCGCTGGGAGCGGCGATGTTCCATTGCACATGCGGGGCGCGACTACCTGCCGGACGGACCAGTCCTTCAACGCAGCTCGAGTTCCGTCACACGGGTCAGCAGGGACGACAGCGAGCCATCGATCGTTTGTGCGACGGCGCGGCTCAGCCGTTCACGGAGCGAGCGCGCCCTCTCGAAGGTGACCGCGTAGAGGGTGGCTTCCGCGGCGCGGTCGATGAGGTATTCGTCACTGGTCCGGAGCTGATCGACCAGTCCCAGGTCCAACCCGCGCCGCGCAAGCCAATGCTCGCCCGTCGAAACCTTGTCGAGGTCGAGCTTCGGGCGCTGCGCCTTGACGAACTCCTTGAACAATAGATGCGTGTCTTCGAGCTCCTCCTGAAATTTCTTCCGGCCCCTCTCGGTGATCTCCCCGAACACGCTCACCGTTCGCTTGAACTCCCCGGCGGTCATCTCCTGGAAGTCGACGTCGTGCTTCTTGAGGAGGCGATGGAGGTTCGGCACCTGCGCGACCACTCCGATCGAGCCGATGATGGCGAAAGGGGCGGCGACGATCTTGTCGGCAACGCAGGCCATCATGTAGCCGCCGCTGGCGGCGATGCGGTCGATGCAGACGGTGACCTTGATGGCCTTGTCCCGCAGGCGCATCAGTTGCGCCGCCGCCAGCCCGTAATGGGGCACGGCGCCTCCCGCGCTCTCCAGCCGGATCACCACCTCGTCTTCCCGGCCTGCCACCGCAGTGATCGCGCTCACTTCCTCGCGCAAGTTCCTCACGGCGCTGGCGAAGAGGTCACCCTTGAAGTCGAGGACGAACACGGTCGGCTTCGCCACGGCTCTTCGGGCCTTCCTACGATTCTTGAGGAGCTTCCGGAGCTCCTTCTTCGGCATCACCTCGGCGCGCAGGGCGTCGCCCAAGGCTTCGATCTGCTGGTTGAGCCGCTTGACCCGCAGCCTCGAGCGGGCCGGCCGTTTCCGGCGAAGGAGGACGACCAGGAACGAGGTGGTCAGCGCGATCGTCGCGAAGACGATGAAGCCTCTGGCGGCGAAGCCGAGTGCATCGTGGAGGATGTCCATGGGAGCCTTGTAACCCAGGCCCAACCCCGTCGAGGCCAGGCAGCTCGCTCGATTCGACTTTCGTCAGCGCCCTGAACTACCATCGGCCGAGCACGGCTCGGTCGGAGCGAGCGGCGCCGGCGTGCGCTCGCGCCGGTTTCGTGGGGAGATGGCGATGCCCAAGAAACTGCGTCTGTTCCTGATTGCGAATGCCCTGCTGTGCTCAGCGCTTCCCGCGTGGGGCGAGGAGTTGCCCGAGGGAAAGGGCAAGGAAATGGTCGCCGCGAGTTGTACCAGCTGCCACACTTTTTCCAGCCGCGTCGGTGCCGGCTACACGGCCAGGGGCTGGCATACGGTGATGCGGATGATGCTGAATCAGGGCGTGCCGATTCCGCCGGATCAGCTTGGCACGATGACGGAGTACTTGATCAAGAACTTCCCGGAAAAACTGAAACCGGCCGGCGTGGTGGTCCCGGGGCCGGCCAAGGTCTCGATGAAGAGTTGGCAGGTGCCCACGCCGGGGTCGCGGCCGCACGATCCGCTGGCGGCCAGGGACGGATCGCTCTGGTACACGGGCCAGATGGCCAATGTGCTCGGCAGGATCGATCGGAGGACCGGCAAGATCAGGGAGTATCCGCTCAAGACGCCGCACTCCGGACCTCACGGTCTGGACGAGGACGAGCGCGGCAACATCTGGTACACCGGAAACACCGGCGCGTTGATCGGCAAGCTCGACCCCAAAACGGGCACCGTCACCGAGTACAACCTACCGGATCCGAACGCTCAAGACCCGCACACGCTGATCTTCGACCGGAGCGGCATTCTCTGGTTTACCGTCCAGAATGCCAACCGCATAGGGCGGCTCGACCCGAAGACCGGTCAGATCCAGCTGCTCACGCCGCCTTCGCCGAAATCGCGGCCTTACGGGATGGCAGTGAATTCCAAGGGCGCCGTGTTCTTCGTCGAGTTCGGCACCAACAAGGTGGGGAGCGTCGACCCGGCGACGCTGGAAATTCGCGAATACCCGCTGCCCGATCCGGTATCGCGCCCACGGCGCATCGCGATCACCAGCGACGACATCGTCTGGTATACCGATTTCTCGCGCGGTTATCTGGGGCGACTCGATCCCTCGACCGGCGCGGTGACCGAATGGCAATCTCCGAGCGGACCGAAGTCGGAGCCTTACGGCATCTCGGCAATTAAAGACATCATCTGGTACAGCGAGTCGGGGTCAACCCCGAATACCGTGGTGCGGTTCGATCCCAGAAGTACGAAATTCCAAAGTTGGGCGATCCCGGGTGGCGGCAACATCGTGCGCAACACGTCGGTCACGAGGGACGGCAGCTTCGTTCTGGCCAACAGCCTGGTCAATGCCGTGACCTTGGTCAAAATATCGAAGTGAGATGACCGCCAGCGAACCACTGGCAGTTTCACGGCGCTGGCTGGTACACCTACGTTCCGTGGAGCCGATTCGCTGGTCGGCAATCGCGGAGGGAGTGTCGTGCCCGGCGGCGGTCGCGACTGGAGAGCGGCGCGTCACCCTGTTCGCGCGCGGCTCCGGCAGCGAGCTAGTCGTCCTCGAACGCGACGCAGACGCCTGGAGCGAGCCGCGCTCGCTGGGGGTCCCGCTCGCGCGCCCGGCGGGGAGCAGATCTCCGACGATGCCCGTCGACTGGCCGATCGCGGCGTGCGCTACGGGACCCGCCGAGATCCAGCTCCTCGCGCGCGGTCCGGAGGGCGAGCTGCTGCATGGCACGTTGCGAGGAGGCGAGTGGGGCGGATTCGACTGCATCGGTTCGCCGGCGACCTGGGTGGGCGAGACCGCCATTCCGATGGGCCTCGCGAGCGCTCCGAGCGCTTGCAGCCGCGATCCCGGACGGATGGACGTGTTCGCCACGGAGTGGTCCGGGCGGCTTCTAGGCTCGGCGTGGGACAGCGCGGGGTTCGCCGAATTCGAACCGCTCGGCAACGTCGTCCTGGTGGATGGAAGGAGCGAGCCGGTTCGTGGACCGATCTCGGCGTGCAGCTGCGGCGCGCGAGCGATGGCGATCGCGGCGCGCGGCGCCGCGGGCGATCTGCTCATCAAGTGGTGGGACGGCGCGAAGTGGACGCCTTTCGCCTCGCTCGGGTTCATCACCGAGCCTGACCCTGTCTACCCCGCGGTTGATTTCCCGGTCCCGCTCGCGAGCGCGCCGGTGGCGTGCAGCGGAGGATCGACGCGCCTGGACGTGTTCGCGCGCGGCCAGTACGGCGAGCTGCTGCATAAGTGGTGGGATGGGAAAAACTGGAGCCGGTTCGAATCGCTCGGCCACCCCCGCTCGGATCCAGAGGGCGCTCCGACGGCGTTCACCGGCGTCTCGCTCGCCTGCGTTTGGGGAAAATTCCAGCTCGACGTCTTCGCGCGCGCAGCCGACGGAAAACTCTATAACGCCTGGTGGAACGGGAGCTGGGCCCGTCAGCGGCCTACGCCCGAGCAGAGGGCACCGTGACGCGTCACTCCTCGTCCAGCGGCGCAAGAGATCAGGCGGCGCACGGTCATGGCTTCACGACGCGTCTGTCGATCACAACCTGCGGCTTGTGTAATTTCCCCGCATTCGTCTGACCTGTTGCGCATTGACTTGCGTTTCGGTCGCGTCGTAGCCGCTGCGGTGCGGCAGACAGTCACAGCCGCTCGTCTCGCAGGAGGGGTCACACATGGCCAAGACGGTGCCGGGTTCGCGGGAAGAGGATACCTGGTTCAGCGAGGAGCAGCTCACGAAGGTCGCGCCAGCGGACGAGGTAGACCAGCTGCGCTCGCCGATTCCGACGCAGATGGTGTCGAACGGCGAGTACATGCCGGAGCCCCAGACCGAGCAGCAGAAACGGGTCGAGGCAAGGCTCAAGGAGCTCGCCGACGCGGCGGCGAAGAAGCTCGGGGTGAGCCGCCGTGACTTCCTCGGCTCGAGCGGCGGGATGGCGGCGTCGTTCATGGCCATGAACGACGTGTTCGGGAAGTTCTTCAACGTGAGCAAGGAGGAGATGTTCGAACCCGAGGCCTTCGCCGCCAGCGCACCGCCCAAGGACCTCTTCGTCCTCGACGACCAGCTCCACATCATCCGGTCGAGCCAGGGCGGCCGCGGCAGTGCGTTGCGGGACATCGCTGCCGGGCGGCACACGGGCAACAACCCGCTCGATCTCCCCGACGAGCTACGCCGGATCAACACCCCGTGGAACCCGGCGATGGTGAACGACCCGAACTGGCGGGCGAGCTGGCACCTTCCGAATTTCATCAAGTGGGTCTTCCTCGACAGCCAGGTCACGGTGGGGCTCCTCACGAACAACAACAGCGCCGCCATCCCCGGTGAGCAAGGTCCCCGTCCGCCGAAGAACGTCTTCGAGTCCGAGGCCGCGGAGGGTCTGACCGCTGCCCAGACCATGGCTGCACGGAACTTCATCAACAGGATCTCGGGATCCAGGCGCGCGCTCGGGCATGGGCAGCTGTACATGGGCGTCGGCAACCTGGATTACATGCGCTACCAGATCGAGGAACTGAAGCCCGACGTCTGGAAGGGCTACAACATCGCCACCGCGGCCAAGGTCGACTTCAACCCGAACAGCGACATGCGGCGCTGGCGGCTGGACGATGAGGCCGTTGCGTATCCCACGTACGAGCTGATCGACAGCTACGCCAGCAAGGAGAGGATGAAGCAATATCCTGGGTTCCGCACGCTGTGCGTGCACAAGGGGCTGTCGACCACGGCCGGGCGCGAGCCCGAGCTCGGTCACCCGATGGACATCCCGAAGGCGGCGACCGACTACCCGCACTTCAACTTCGCCATCTATCACGCGTGCATCCGGCCCGGCTTCTGGGTCATGAACGCCCTCACCGACGTCAATTCCGGCCGGCTGCGCAACGGCCCCGGGCAGTTCGACGTTGGGACCGGGCTGCGTCACGGGGTACCCGACATCCTCTGGAGCACGGAGTTCGCTTATCTCTCCGCACCCTTCAAGAACGTCTTCGCCGAGATCGGGACGACCTTCGCCTCGAGCGTGGTCACCTTCCCGACGGTCATGGCTCATCTCTTCGGCCAGTTCATGAAGATCATGGGCGAGGATCGGATTCTCTTCGGGTCGGACTCCGTCCACTACGGGGCCCCGCAGTGGCAGATCGACGCGCTCTGGCGCTTCGAGATCCCCGAAGCGATGCGCGAGCGGTGGGGTTATCCAAAGCTGGACGAACGCGCCAAGCGGAAGATCCTCGGACTGAATGCCGCCCGCCTGTACAAGCTCCCCACCGGAGTGGACGACGACGATGAGCGCGACGGCGACGAAGACCGCGACCGGCACGATCGCGGTCACGGCAAGCGAGTGCTGTACAAGCCAGTCCCCGCGAACTACCAGTCCCTGTTCGACGACGAGACGAAGCGGATCATGGAGTTCCCCGCGGGTTGGGTGCCCTGCGGGGACAGCTGCGCGCTCAACCCTCTCGCCCACGACAACATGGCGAAGTTGAAGGCCATGTATGCGGAGGCCGGTGGGCGGCCAGACCACGTTCGCATGGGATGGATCCGGACCCGCCTCTGACGGCGATCTTCATCCAGATCCCTCGACCCTGCATCGGCTCGCTAGCGCAGGTGGATGCAGGGCCTCGACGACGCAGGCTGGGCGTGCCCTCCGACGCCAGACGTAATGGAAAAGTCGAAGGCTTGACACATGACAACCGAGGGGATACGGGGCGGGCGAGGTCGCGGACATGACGTCGCGCCGATAGACATCGCGAGCTTGTTTGCCATGTCGTCGCGCCCGCGCTCTTTGTCGCGAACGGCGTTGCAGCTCTAGCATTTACGCAACCGGCGAAAGCAGAACCGAGCAGGAGGTTCCTATGAGCGACGTGCCACGTTGGAAGGAGACCGGCGGCGAGTGGCTCCCCGATCACACGCTGCTGGGCGATGAGCAACTTGCGAAATGTGCTCGAGCGTACGACCCGGAGGCGGAGGATTTCCCGTCGCCCGTGCCGACCCGGGTGGTCTCGAACGGCGAGTACATGCCGCCCCCGCAGAGCGAACGGCAGAAGAGGGTCGAAGCGAGGATCAAAGAGCTCGCTGATACTGCGGCGAAGAAGTTGGGCATCAGTCGACGCAACTTCCTCGGCTCGACCGGCGGGACCGCGGCCGCCTTCATCGCCATGAATGACGTGTTCGGCAAGTTCTTCAAGGTCGACAAGGAGGAGATGTTCGAGCCCGCCGCGCACGCCCGGAACGCCCCGCCCAAGGACCTGTTCGTCGTCGACGACCAGCTCCACTTCGTGCGCGGAAGCCAGCAGGGACCGACGGTCCTGCGCGCCATCGCGCAGGGGCCAACGACGCCTGGATTCCCCACCAATCCGTTCAACCCGAACAACGTGCCCGACGAGCACGGCAACCCGTACGGTGTGTGGAACCCGGCGCTGATCGGGATGCCGCTCACGCAGGACATGTTCCACATCGTCCAGTTCATCAGAAGCATCTACTTCGACAGCCAGGTCACCGTCGGGCTCATCAGCAACGTCACAGCGTTCGTCTCGGGGCCGAGCGGGATCAACCCTGGACAGCCCGCGCTCGACGTGAACGATGCCCGCACGGGCGAGATCCTCACCGCCGCCCAAACAGCGGCCGGACGCGACTTCATCAACCAGCTGGCCGGATCGCGGCGCGCGATGGCCCACGGGCTGCTCTACGTCGGCAAGGGCAATCTGGAGTACATCCAGTACCAGATCGATCACCACAATCCGGACGCCTGGAAGGGCTACAACATCTCGAACGCGGCCAAGGTCGACTCGGGCCGAATGCAGCAGTGGCAGCACGACGATGAGAACGTGGCCTACCCGACGTTCGACCTGATCAGCAAGAACGTCCGGGCCGGCAAGCTCGGCCCGGGCGGGAACATCATCGCCGTGCACAAGGGGCTCGCGCGCGGGCTACCGCCGTTGGCGCGCAACGGCTATCCGTCCGATCTGCCCAAGGCGCTCCGCGACTGGCCGAATCTGAACTTCCTCACCTATCACTCCTGCATCCAGGATACCTTCTTCGACGATCAGGCGCTGGCAGAGATCCGCGCCAGCGAAGCCGGTAGCCGGCCGCTGATGGACGGTGTCCCGAACATCGACTGGACCACGCCGTACGCCATCTTGACGGGGCCCTTCAAGAACTCGTACGCGGAGATCGGCACCACTTTCGCCTCGTCGGTGGTGACCTTCCCCACGGTGACCGCGCACATCCTGGGACAGCTGCTGATGTTCAAGGGCCCCAAGCACATCGTCTTCGGCTCGGACTCGCTCTGGTACGGGAGCCCGCAGTGGCAGATCGAGGCGCTGTGGCGCTTCCAGATCCCGGACCGGATCCGCGAGCGGTGGGGCTATCCGGAGCTCGATGAGCAGGCCAAGCGCAACATCCTCGGGCTCAACTCGGCCAAGCTGTACGGGTTGCAGGTCGGCACCGTCGGCGCCGATCAAGAGGGTCAGAACGAGGGCGAGAACGAGGATGGCCGCTACGGGCGGATTCCGGCCAACTTCGCAAGCCGCATCACCGACGCCCAGAAGAGGCTGTGGGAGCTGCCACCGTACGACAAGACGCTGAACCTCACTGCACGGAACGACAATCTCACGAAGTACAGGGAGCGGTATCAGGCCATGGGAGTAGAGCCCAGGAACACGCGCTACGGCTGGATCCGCACTTCGTTGTAATCCGGGCCGAGGGGCCGCCCTCGCGGCGGCCCCTCAGCGCCGCAGCGCGGCTGATCCGAACAGGGTCTCACGGCGCCGTGGCGGGTGGCCGCCGGTTGTGCGTTCCCTTTTCGTAGGCATACGCTAGCTTGAGCAACGTCGGCTCCCCGTACGGCCGCCCGAGCAGCTCGACGCCGATGGGGACGCCGCCCGAGGAGAATCCTGCCGGAACGGTGATCGCTGGGAACCCGGTGATCGAGGCGAGGAAGCCGTTGCGCTCCACCTGCGACTCGCCGATCGGGACCACCAGCCGCTTCTGGTGCGGATACACGATCGCGTCCAGCTTGTTCTCCTCGAGGATCGCGATCACCTGCTTCTGCAGGGCTTCCTTGCGCGGACCGATCCTCTGCAGATACTCGGGATCGTTCTCGGGGTGGTCGAAGGGCTGGGCGGCCTTGAGCCCCTTCTCGAGCGTCTTGTCGAACTTCCCCGAAGCGACCCAGTCGTCGAAGGTGTGGATCGGCGGCGCTCCCGGTCCTAGATCGCGCAGCCAGGCATCGATCTGCGTCTTCGACTCCCATTTCTGTACGTCCATGCTCGCGATGAGCTGCTCCACGTCGAGCGGCACCTGCAGCTCGACCGGCTCGGCGCCGAGGTTCCTCATCCGCGCGATCGCCTCGCCCACCACGCGGTTGACCTCCTCGTGCTCGGGCTTGGCCCCGAAGAAGCTGCGGAGCACGCCGATGCGCGCGCCACGCAGCCCATCCTGGACGAGCGCTTCGCGGTACGTCCGCTTCACCATGCCTGCCGAGTCGACCGTGGTCGGGTCCTTCGCGTCCGGGCCCTGGATCACCTCCAGCACCACGGCGACGTCGGCGACGGTGCGGCCGATCGGCCCGCCCATGTCCTGCGTGAGCGCCGCCGGGATGATGCCGCTGCGGCTGACGAGCCCCCGCGTCGGGCGCAGCCCGACGACATCGCACGCGGAGGCGGGCGACCGGATCGAGTTCACCGTGTCCGATCCGAGGCCGACCGACGCCATGTTCGCGGCGACCGCGACCGCGGTGCCGCCGCTCGAGCCGCCCGGGGTGCGTGCGAGATCGTACGGGTTCAGCGTCTGTCCGCCCAGGGAGCTGACCGTGGTCCCGGCGCGCGCCAACTCGTGCAGGTTCGTCTTCCCCAGGATGACGGCGCCGGCCTGGCGCAGCTTCGACACCACGAATGCGTCTGCTTGCGGCCGCGCTCCCGCGAACGCGATCGAGCCGCCTGTGGTCGGCAGGTCGGCGGTGTTCATGTTGTCCTTCAACACGACTGCGATCCCGTGCAGCGGCCCGCGCGGTCCCTTCGCCGCGCGCTCCTGGTCGAGCCGGTCGGCCTCGTCGAGCGCGCGCGGATTGACGAGCAGGAAGGCGTTCAGCTTCGGCCCCTGCTTGTCATAGAGGGCGATGCGGTCGAGGTAATGCTGCACCAGCGCATGCGAGGTGAGCTCGCCCGCCGACATCGCGCCCTGCAGCTCGTCGATGGTCGCCTCCTCGATGCGGACGGGCGCGGCACGGCGCGGAGGGCCGTGGCTGCAGTCGAAGAGCATGCAGAGCATGGGTCCGACGAAGGTACGAACGTTGACCATGAAGCACTCCGGTGAGAGAGCTTTCGTGTCGCCGATGGCGCGCGCTCCGTCAAGCGCCGGCTTTACTCCCGGTAACTACGCTGGCATCTCTGCGGCGCAAGGTCGCGGCCCCCAAGGAACGGAGGACCAAGATGATCTCGCTCTGCAGACGAACTCCCGCCGCGATGCTCGGGCTATCCTTGACGCTCGCAGTCGCCGCGCCGGCGGACGTGGAGGGCACAGCGATGGAAAAGCGCTTTCCCCAGCTCACGATGGATCAGCTCAACGAACAGCAGCGTCCGCTCGGCGAGGAGATCATGAAGGTCTCCAGTGTAGGGCTGGGCGGTCCCTACAACCCGATGATGCGCAGCCCCGTCATGGGCGAGCGGCTCTTCCGATTGCTCGATTATCTGCGTTTCAAGACGTCCGTGCCGCGCCGTCTGAACGAGTTCGCAATCCTCATCCAGGCGCGCCTGTGGACCTCGCAGGTCGAGTGGTATGCGCACTACCCGCTCGCGATCAAGGCCGGCCTCGCGGAGGGGGTGGCAGCCGATCTGAAGGACGGCAAGCGCCCGGCCGGAATGAAGCCCGACGAGGCGGTCGTCTACGACTTCTGCACGGAGCTCTCGACCAACCACGCCGTCAGCGATGCCACGTTCAACAGGGCGAAGGAGACGCTGGGCGAGCAGCAGCTCGTCGATCTCATCGCCCTCAGTGGTACTTACGTCACGGTGGCGATGCTGCTCAACGCCGCCCAGGAACCCGTCCCGCCGGGCAAATCGCCGCCCCTGCAGCCCTTGCCGGCGGCGCGCTGACGGCTCTCGCAGGCATGAGGTGCTCGACGGCCTCGCTGCCGCGGCAGAAGCAGTCTAAGGGCTTAGGACCCCAGTCGAAAGTGCGAACATTTGGAAACAAAGCCGGGTGGTTTCCGACGCAAGTCTCGCTTCGACCTTGCCTGCCGTTATCGCGACGCGCCCGGTCTTGATTCGCGTTCCGCTTCTGGCGCCTTCTCCGCGCCGCAGCAACACGATCGCGGAGGGGAACTCCTGATGAATCCTCGCATGAAGTGGTCCTTGGTCCTGGGTCCCGCAGTCCTCGCCCTCCTGGCGGCAGCCTCCGCCGGTGCCGCGCCCTGCTCGTCCCTCACCGGACTTTCGCTGCCCCACGCCACCATCACGCTGGCCCAGTCCGTGCCGGCGGGTTCGTTCACCGTCGGGGGGCAAACCTTTACCAATCTTCCCGGCTTCTGCCGGATCGTGGTGGTCGCGACGCCCAGCCCCGACTCGCATATCGGCCTGGAAGTGTGGATGCCGGCCGCAGGTTGGAACCACCGGTACCATCAATCCGGCAACGGCGGATTCGCGGGTGCGATCCCCTATGGATCCATCGCTGAGGCGCTCCGCCTCGGTTACGCTGCCGCCGGCACCGACGACGGCCATGTCGGCGGCACCGCCACCTTCGCCCCTGGCCATCACCAGCAGGTCGTCGACTTCGGCTTCCGCGCGCTGAAGGAGACCACCGACAAGTCGAAGGCCGTCATCGCCGCCTTCTACGGCAGCGGGCCGGCGCGCTCGTACTTCGTGGGCTGCTCCGACGGCGGCCGCGAAGCGCTGATGGAGGCGCAGCGCTTCCCCGAGGACTTCGACGGCATCAGCGCCGGTGCTCCCGCCAATGATTGGACGCACCTGTTCACCGGCTTCATCTGGAACGAGCAGGCGCTCTTCGCCGACGCCGCCAGCCAGGTGCCGGCGGCCAAGCTGCCCGCGATCCAGCGGGCGGCGCTGGCCCAATGCGACAAGCTCGATGGCATCGAGGACGGCCTGCTCAACGATCCGCGGCAGTGCAAGTTCGATCCGGCGGTCATCGCGTGCGGCGGCGCCGAGACGAACGACTGCCTGACCGCCGCGCAGGTCACCGCGGTCCGCAAGATCTACGCTGGGCCGCGCAATCCCCGCACTGGCAAACTCATCTTCCCCGGCTACGAGGCGGGGGCGGAGGCGGCGCCCGGCGGCTGGTCGGCGTGGATCACCGGACCGTTCCCCATCGCGGGATCGCCCACCATCCAGGCCTTCTTCGGAAACCAGTTCTTTACTCATATCGTCTTCGAAGACCCGGCCTTCGACTTCGCCAAAATGAACTTCGACTCCGACGTCTCGTTTGCCGACAACACCACCGCCGGGACCATCAATTCGACCGACGCGGATCTCTCCCGTTTCAAGGCGCACGGCGGCAAGCTCATCGAGTGGCACGGCTGGGACGACCCGGCGATCGCCCCGCGCAGCGCCATCAACTACTTCGAGAGCGTCGTGGCCGCCCAGTCGCGCGGCGAAGGCGAGGGCCGGCTGGAGACGACGCAGAACTTCTTCCGGCTCTTTCTCGCCCCCGGCGTCCTCCACTGCGGCGGCGGACCCGGGCCCAACGTGTTCGACACCCTGACCCCGCTCGTGGAGTGGGTCGAGCAGGGCACGGCGCCGGAACGCATCGTCGCGACCAAGTTCGCCGGCGACAACCCGGCGAACCGCGTCCTGATGACCCGCCCCCTCTGCGCGTTCCCCAAATTCGCCGAGCACAAGGGCAAGGGCAGCACCAACGACGCCGCAAACTTCGTCTGCCGGGCGCACGATGACGAGGATTGAGCGCTGAGACCAGATCGGCGTCGCCACCGCAGAGGAGCAACTGCGCTGGCTCTGACACTTTTTGCAGTGACCGGGGCGCACGCAGAGCCGCATGGCAATCTCATTCTGCGCGGCGGCGCGATTTATACGCTCGATGTCACCCGGCCCTGGGCCAGCGCGCTCGTCATCGAGGGTGGACGCATCGTTTACGTCGGCGACGAGACCGGCACGCAGGCCTTTGCAGGCCCGGGAACGCGCGTGATCGCGCTCGCCGGTCGCATGGTCCTTCCGGGGTTTCACGACGCGCACATCCACCCGATGACAGGTGCCATGAGGCTGCTGCGGTGCAGACTCAACGATCTCAAAACTGCGCGGAAGGTATACGCGGCCGTGCGCGCATGCGCCTCGGCCAGGCCCAAGGGCGAGTGGCTGCTTGGCGGCGGATGGTCGCCGCAAGCGTTCGCCCACGGCGGCCCAAGCCGCGCGAATCTCGATCGGCTCGTGCCTGATGGTCCCGCGTTTCTCACAACCGAAGACGGCTATACGGCCTGGGTCAATTCGTGGGCCTTGGCGATTGCCGGCATTGATACGAACGGCTCGGGCGCGCAAGTCGAAGGCATTGAGCGCGACCCCAAGACCCACAGACCCACCGGGATCCTCAAAGATGAGGCAACCAATCTCGTCAGGCGCCATATTCCGCAGCCAACCGAGGTCGAATACCGAGAAGCCCTGCGGCGGTCCTCGGCGATCGCCAACCGCTTCGGAATCACATCGCTGGTCGACGCCAGCGCGACCGAGGCGGTGCTCGATGCGTATCACGCCGCGGATCTGGCCGGCGAGCTGAGTGTCCGGGTCGTTGCGGCCCAGCGCATCGACCTCGGCCGCGGGGCAGAACAAATTGACGAACTGATTGCGCGCCGGGATCGCGTGCGCGGGCGGCGCTTTCGGGCGGATGCTGCCAAGATATTTCTCGATGGTGAGATCGACAGGCACACGGCGGCCCTGCTCGGGCCCTATGTGGATATGCCTGGCTTGCGTGGCGAATTGGACATCCGACCTGACGCGCTCAATGTCATTGTACGTGCTCTCGACGCCGACGGCTTTCTCATCCACATGCATACGATGGGCGACAGGGCGGTCCGTGTCGGTCTCGATGCGATCGAGCACGCCATACAAGCGAACGGGGTGCGCGACAGGCGTCACCAGCTGGCGCATATCGGCGTGGCGAATCCCGACGATATCCGGCGATTTGGCAAATTGGGAGTCGCTGCCAACTTTCAGCCGATTTGGTTCCATGCCGACGATCCCGCAGCCGCGCCGACCGAGGCCGTGCTTGGCCCCGAACGCTCGCGGTGGATTTTGCCGATGGCAAGCATCGCAGCCGGCGGCGGACTGATCATAGCGAGCAGTGACTGGCCGGGACCGACGATGAATCCGCTTGACGCCATTCAGCTTGCAGTGACACGCCAGCCTCTTGACGGAAGCAAACCGGCTCGACAACCCCGAGAGCGTGTCGGTCTCTCCGCAATCCTCGCTGCGTATACAAAGGATGCGGCGTGGGTCGCGCGCGAGGAGGCGATCGACGGCTCGATTGAGATCGGTAAGGCCGCTGATCTGATCGTGCTCGACCGCAACCTGTTCGAGGTCGATGTGATGGCCTTGCACAAGGCGCGCGTCTTACTGACCTTGCTGGACGGCGAGCCAGTCTACCGCGATGCACACTTTGCATGGCACTAGCCCGTGAATGCGGCCACGCTACGCGACCGTCAGAGGGACACCACGCATTCTGCTCGTCCACTTGTGGCCAGCCGTTGGATCGTGCCACGGTAGCGCGTAGCTAACCTCGACTGGAGAAGGGTATGGGATTGGTCGCCGCACTGACGCCTGGCGAGAAGGCTGAGGTCCTGCGAGAGGCGTTCAACAAGCACGCCAAGGAGCTTCTCGCCATCGAGGACGCGCAGCAGAAGCTGACGACGGTGCTTCTTGCCATCCTCGGAGCGGGGGCCTCCTTTGTCGCCGGCACCAAGCCCCCTCTCTCCACTGGCGCCAGGTTGGGACTCTCCCTGGTCGTGGTCGCCACCGTTCTGATTGGCATCGTTTATACGAAGCGCCGGAACAACGCGCGACTCGCCACCCGCCAACTCTTGGTTCGTTGCGAGGAGGCCCTCGGATTTCACGAGAGTGATCAATACACGGCGGGCCCACTCTACAGCGCGGAGCTAAAGGATTTCCCTTTGAAAGGTAGTTGGCTGGGCCTGATCAATTGGCTGGTCATCGCAGCCGGGGCGGGGTTTCTCCTGCTCGTGTGGCTGATACAGTAGCAGGACCTATTTCGGTGCCTGCCGGCCTCACGAATGAAGGACTGCCCTGCCATCGAGCGCAATTTCCCGCAGCTGCTAGAGTCCACCGCATGAACCTGGTCGCCTGCCTCCTCCTGCTCGCTGCCGCTCCCGGGATCGACGACGCCCGCTTCGAGGCGTTCGCGCAGAAGTACGTCCAGGAGCTTCTCGATCGCCAACCGGAGACCGCGACCCGGCTTGGTGAGCACCGTAACGACGCGCGGCTCAACGATTACAGCGCGCAGGGAGTGGAGCGCGATCTGGCGGCCGCCAAGAGTGGGCTCGCGGAGCTGGCGCGTATCGATCTCAAGAAGCTGTCCGCCGAGGACGCGGTCGATTACCGCATCCTGAAGAACCGGCTCGAGTCGCAGGTCTACGAGTTGCAGACGCTGCGCGACTGGCAGTGGAACCCGCTCGATTACAACGTCGGCCGCGCGATCTACCAGCTGATCGCCCGCGAGTTCGCGCCGCCGGAGCAGCGGCTGCGGTCGGTCATCGGCCGCCTGAACGCAGTTCCGGCGGTGGTCGCCGCCGCGAAGGCGAATCTGAAGGCTCCGCCGAGGGTGCACACCGAGACGGCCATCCAGCAGAACAAGGGGACGACGAATCTCGTGAAGGAGCAGCTCGAACCGCTGGTGAAGCAAGCGCCGGCGCTGGAGAAGGAGTTCCGGACGGCGCAGTCGACCGCGCTGGCGGCACTCGGCGACTACCAGCAATGGCTGGAGAAGGAGCTCCTGCCGCGCTCCAACGGAGACTTTCGCCTCGGGAACGAGAAATTCCGCAAGAAGCTGCGGTTCGCGCTCGATTCCGATCTTTCCAAAGAGGAAATCCTCCGCCGGGCGGAAGCCGATCTGAAGTCGACGCGGTCGGCGATGTACCAGACCGCGGTGCAGATCTGGCCGAAGCTGTTCCCGGACACGCCAGTGCCGATGGATCAGCCGGTCGCGATCAAGGCGGTGCTCGACGAGGCGGCGAAGAAGCACCCGACCAACGAGAGCGTCATCTCGCAGGCGACCAGGACGCTGGCGGAGACCACCGCGTTCGTGAAGGAGAAGCGCTTCGTCACCGTGCACGACGAGCCGCTGGAGATCGTCCCTACGCCCGAGTTTCAGCGCGGCGTGGCGGTCGCGTCCTGCAGCCCGGCAGGCCCCCTGGAGAAGAACAAGAAGACCTTCTATTACATCTCTCCCACGCCTGACGACTGGACTCCGGAGCGCGTCGAGTCGTTCTTCCGCGAGTACAACGACTCCATGCTGCAGGAGTTGACCATCCACGAGGCGATGCCTGGACACTATCTCCAGCTGGCGCACGCGAACCGCTTCCGGGCGCCGACGCTGGTCCGCGCGGTGGTCTTTTCCGGCACCTTCGTGGAGGGCTGGGCGACGTACGCGGAGCAATTGATGGCGGACGCCGGGTACGGAGGGCCGGAAGTTCGCATGCAGCAGCTCAAGATGCGACTGCGGATGATCCTCAACGCCATCATCGATCAGAAGATCCACACCGAGGGGATGAGCGAGCAGGAGGCGATCGCGAGGATGAAAAACGACGCTTTCCAAGAGGAGGGTGAAGCCGTTGGGAAGTGGAAGCGCGCCCGGCTCGGATCGACTCAGCTCTCCACCTATTACGTTGGCAATGCGGAGATGAACGACATCCGCGCGGCGTGGGAGAAGAACCACGGCAAGTACCCCGACCTGCGCTCGCTGCACGACGCCATGCTTTCCTTCGGGAACGCCGCACCGAAGTACGTCAGGGAACGACTGGGAATGTAGCCGAGCTCTCGGCCTCTCGCTCTGCGGCCAGTGCTCAATTGCCTGCAGCCGTGAGGGGAAGGCGAAAGCACGGATAACCGCAGTTCTGCGGGACCGATCGCGGTGTGGCGGGAAGAGTGCTGAGGGGATAGAACCTCGCTCATCAGTCGCTGGCCCCCTCAGCCCAATGGCGGCCCCTAGCCTGCGGGCGGAGTCCGCAGATGAACCCATCCTCTTGGTTCGACGCTGGTGGGCACAGTCGCCTCCAGGTGTTGTGGGAAGACGGGGAACGCGTCTTCTGCAGAGGATGGCGCGATGCCGACGGCGATCGGAACGCCGTTCTGGCCGTGCTTCCCGCCGCGGAGCACCCGTCGCCTGGCAGCCTCAATTACCTGACACACGAATACGGACTGAAGGACGACCTGGACGGTGCGTGGGCGGTGCGGCCGCTCGAGCTTGTGCGCGAACGCGGGCGGACCATGCTGGTGCTCGAGGACCCTGGGGGGGAGCCGCTCGACCGCCTTCTCGGCCGGCCCATGGAAGTGGGTAGATTCCTGCGCCTCGCCATCGCTCTATCAGCCGCGGTTGGCCGGCTACACGAACGTGGCCTCATCCATAAAGACATCAAGCCGGCCAATGTGCTCGTCAATTCCGCGACCGGCCAAGTCTGGCTGACCGGCTTTGGCATCGCATCACGCCTTCCGCGCGAGCGCCAGCTGCCCGAACCTCCCGAGGTCATCGCCGGGACACTCGCCTACATGGCGCCCGAACAGACCGGACGAATGAATCGTTCGACCGATTCCCGGAGCGACCTCTATTCTCTCGGCGTCACGCTCTATGAAATGCTGAGCGGAAGTCTTCCCTTTACGGCTGCCGATCCCATGGAGTGGGTTCACTGCCATATCGCGAGGCAGCCGGTGCCGCCCGGTGATCGTCTGAAGAATGTCCCGGCCCCTCTCTCTGCCATGATCATGAAGTTGCTCGCCAAGACCGCCGAGGTACGGTACCAGACGGCAACCGGCGTCGAGAGTGATCTTCGGCACTGCCTTGCTGGGTGGGAAGCTCAGTGCAGCGTCGATGAATTTCCGCTTGGCGAACACGACACGCCAGACCGGCTGCTGATTCCCGAGAAATTGTACGGGCGGGCGCGCGAGATCGGTACCTTGCTCGCCTCCTTCGAGCGCGTCGTAGCGAGCGGCACGCCGGAGTTGGTGCTCGTCTCCGGATATTCCGGTATCGGCAAGTCCTCCGTCGTCAACGAGCTGCACAAGGTTCTGGTTCCGCCGCGCGGCCTCTTTGCAGCAGGCAAGTTCGACCGATGCAAGCGCGACATTCCTTACGCGACGTTGGCGCAAGCCTTTCAGAGCCTCATCCGCCCGCTCCTCGGCAAGAGCGAAGCCGAGCTGGCCGGCTGGCGCGACGCCCTTCGTCACGCGTTGGGTCCGAACGGACTGCTCATCGTGGACCTGATCCCCGAGCTGAAGATCATCATCGGGGAGCAGCCACCGGTCCCTGATCTTCCGCCACAGGACGCGCAAAGCCGCTTCCAGCTGGTCTTCCGCCGATTCATCGCCGTTTTCGCGCGGCCGGAGCAGCCGCTCACTCTTTTCCTCGACGATTT
>Ga0137410_10000672_pt1 | contig 23690 bp, 31 predicted proteins | sample CZODoug1_16funga_FD_108878 | JGI IMG/M metagenome (GOLD analysis project Ga0137410, IMG submission 108878) | Vadose zone soil fungal communities from Angelo Coast Range Reserve, California, USA - CZODoug1_16fungal (Illumina Assembly) | ecosystem: Environmental > Terrestrial > Soil > Vadose zone... | reverse complement strand
GGTTCCTTCGCCATCAGAATCGGCTACCGGGATACGCTCTTAGACAAACTGCGCGAGAAAACTTTGGAGCCAGCCATTGTCCTCATGGGTGACTACAACGATGAACCGTTTAATCAATCGCTAGAGGCTGGCCTGCTAGCGATTCGAGATAGAAGCAAAGCAGCAAAACATTCCGAGTACCTCTACAACCCTTTCTGGCGTCATCTTGGGGAACAGTACCCACACATACCTCGAGTCAATCGGGATGGCTACAACGGCACGTGCTACCACAGCGGGGGGGTACATACGTCGTGGAGGGTGTTCGACCAGATTCTGTTTTCTGGATTCTTTCTTGGGAATGGGGATTGGCACTTGAATGAGAAGTTAACGCAAATAGTAAGGATGACCAATGGTCTCGATTCGAAGATTCTTAATGGCAGAGGTGTATTTGATCATTGCCCGGTCATTAGTTTTATTGAACAGTAGATCTCGGAGACTCTTGAATGACTGACTTTGAGAGTGCTTTCAAAGAGGGCCTCGCGGCGGCCCAAAAGGCTGACGCTGCAAGGGCAGAAATTAATGAGGTATTGGATCGGGTATCTGCCACCCTTACTAAGTCCACTGAAGGGAAGTTGGCTGTCGGCAAAAGGCAATTCTATGTCCACCAGGCTCCCCTGGCCATCCTTGCAGAGTTGACCCGTCTTACTCCACGTGAGACCTATGATGCTATTGCCGCGTGGAATCCAAGCATCGAGAATAGCGAGATACGAGAGTTGGCAAAATGGTCGGAAGAGAGAAATGGATATCCCTGCGTACTGACATGGGACAAGAAAGAGCTCAAGTGCGGTGACAGGGAGTCTCTAGAGCGCTCAATTGAACTCCTTCTGAAGGATGCTAGAGTTGGCGAGAAGCTTCTCTATCTGCTAAAGCTGAAGGCGAAACCACCTGAATCCGCAGCTAACCCCTCGCAGGAAAATCTTGCCCACTACAAGGGGGTCGCCCTGAAGCTCCTCGAAGACGAACTGCCAATAAAACGCCAAGAAGGACGCAAGCTGGTTGAAGGAGTTTTACGGGCCGAAGGATCATTGGATACGGAGATTGCCAGACGCCTGATTGTCGTTGTTCTCCTGGAGTCTGCAGCTGATGATGAAAGGTCGGCCTCTCTAAATGTGCTTACGCGAGCTAGATTCTGGGCTCCACATATCGCCTTCTTTAATATGTGGATAAACCCTGAAAAGCCAGTTGGGACGGGACTGGCGGGACAGCTTACCGTCTTCTTTGCGCAGGCTGACAATCCAGGATTTCAACACTTGATCGGAATGGTTGCGGGCATAAAGGAGAGGATCGCTACTCTCGAGGCACACAGACTATTTAGCATTCTAAATGTGTTCCGTACGGCTCTCGCATGGAATCCGCTTCCTGACTCGCCTTACATTGAGACGATGCTTCTTATCTCTAGGAGTTTTCAGAAACATCCGGAGGAAACGGTTCACAAGATTGCCGAGGAGATAATCCAGAAGATTGAAATGACAAAGTAGATTCAAATCAAAGCCCTTCCGGCCAGAAGTTATGCGCTTTTCCTAGTCTACGGCAAAGTTCGCAGGGACCACACAGCACTCACCTGGAACTCGACAAATTTCCCATCGCCGTGTCCTATTCTGTCCCACGGCAAAGGTATGCATGAGTAGGATGAGGGTCGAATTCGAGAGGGTTTCCAAAATGATGAGCATTCACACCTGCGCATGCCTTGGATGTGGGATCAATTCCTACATACCACCAAATCTCCGTTTTATCGGGGCTGGACTGGTTTGCGCCCATTGCTATACCGAGCAGTACATACTCGCTATTCGAGTACCCATTGCGGAGCCGATTCAGGTCCAGCGGCTTGATCCGCGACTCATGCCTCCTCCTTCTCTCGCTTCAGCACTAACTCCACCGATGGTTGAGGAAGAGCCTTGGTGGTTGACGGGACTCAAATTTGTCGGCTTGGCGACTGGTACTGTAGTTACTGCAGCAGTCGTCTTTCGAGGATTACGAGCCCTCCTTGATCACGACTTCGGAGGTCGGGTGTATCCCGAACCGTATTGTCGGAAGCTCATCCAAGAGCACCTCGACCAGTACGGGGCTCATTGCAATGGCTGTAGCCGGCGAGTACCAATCAGCAACCTGACCGTTGACCACCAGTTTCCGCACGCTCGGGGCGGAGCTACTAGCACCTGGAATTCCGATGTACTCTGCCAACCTTGCAATAGTCGGAAGGGTGTTCGGACGGGCTTGATGGTGGATCTATTCTTGAGCTAGCGTGTTTGACCAAGCATTGCGAACACCGTAAAGTAGTTCGTGACTACATTTTCGCATGCCCCGAGTGCTGCAAAGGGCGTACGGGAGAAGGTTTACGGAAGCGCGGTTGCAAATCTACAGGCTGCGCTTGCCGAACTGCATGAGGGAGCTTATATCCCTGCCCGCACGCTCCGAGCAGCTTATGCTCACTTCGCCCGTGTTGCCCAGTCTGTTACGAAGGAGTTTATTGCGGATCTGGAGAGGGTGATAGCGCTTCACGTCTCCTCGAAACCTAACAACGATCACTTATGGGCGTCCATTGGCAGCGAACAGTTGGGTGCGTTGATCGGTGAGCTTCATCAAGAGTACTTGAATCAATTCGACAGAAATGGCCCTGTTCACGGCCACTACATCCCGGGAGATCGCCAGTGGCAGGATGAAGTGAACCAAGTCACACAAGCCTACTGGAACTTGTCGAGTGATCTGCGCACCTCGGCTCAATCCGCTCTGCAGCAAGCTGTCGCCAACGCTCAAGAATTGGACCGGAGAAGCAGGCTTGGATCCCTGACAGAGGAAGCAATCGCGATGGCGACCACTCCCTATAAGAAGTTCCTGCTGTTCGTAAGCTACAGCTGCAAGGACTCAAAGCATCCATTCCTTGAGACTCTTCGCCATTACTTCGAGCAGCCTGAGTATAGGACGTTCCTGGCCTACTTCATGGCCGAAGACAATCCTTCGTTCGGTGAAGACTTCATTCAGAAGGTGCTCAATGCCCTCAAGGATGCCAGTGTCGTATTGCCGTTCATTACAGAAGCGAGTCAGTTGTCTCCCTGGGTGAATCAAGAAATCGGCTTTGCTCAAGCTCGAGGTGTGCCAATCCTACCGGCGTTCGACCACCCGCACGTCGAGAAGCTGTACGGAATGATCCAAACTGTGGATGGCTGCCCAGTAGACGATCCAACTAAGATCCAGTCTCTGTTCGGCCACATTGCCGCTTTAGCCAAGGCATGGAAGCACCCAGCAGCGAAGTCCGGATTCTCCGCCGAACTCAAAGGTCTTTGGTGGAGCATGCATGCAAATACGTTGCCCCTGTATCTCCGAATCGAAGTGACCCATGCCAGTAGTGAGCCGGATGCCATTAAGAACGCAAGCGTCGAGATTGAGGGGCGACGATTTGAGACTCTGGATCGTGAAAAGCTGGGCCCGCTCAACGCGGCCGATTTCAAGGATATGATTCTCAAATTCTTTCCGACAGCGCCATCAGGCAGCGCCAAGGCACGGCTGATCCTTCAAACGGTTCGGGGAAAAACCGCCGAAATTACATTCGATGCTTCTGCAAGCGGCTGGCGACCACCGGATCTTTGGAAGGATTTCAAACCATATTAGGTGACTAGCAATTACGACCGATCACCTGGCTTCAGGCCTTCAGGGGTCGTTCCCAGAGATTCCTTAAATCACCCTATATGCTGAACCTGATAGAAAGTATTTGTAAGTCAGTAGCAGCCGGACGATCAAATGATGCTGGCGAGTACATATCACAGTTGGTCCTGGTGTCACCCCGGGAATGGGAAGAACTTCTAAGAACCTCAGAGGCTTTCCCCGATCCTTCGACTTTCAGATTTCAATCACACCATACTCATAACTTCTTACAGGCTCTAGACGCTGCAAAGAGTCGGCTGGGATCTGACGGCAAAGATCGAATTTCTAAGTTCCAGCAAGAGACGGCAACTGTGCTAAAGCTCTTTGAGAACAAGTTCTCCGCCATTCGTGCCGCTCTTGCTAAAACTCCCCTTCTCTCTTTTGGGCCACGTGACCAGATAGTGCTATTGGGAGTTGCCCTGGAGAACGCTAACCGCCATCACGTGAAACAAGAAGGAGAAAAAGCACGCCTAAGAGGGCATCTTGATCCAACAACGCTGGTAAATTCCTCAGCATCACAGATTGATGCCGGGACATTGTCTAACGACTTACTTGAGACCTTGGCGGATGAAACAGATCTTCTGCTTAGATACATCTACTGGAAGCATCCCTTCCCCTTCAACGAGCTAGCTGACCAAGACAAACAGCCTGACACGTCCCCACAACCAGACTTGAACTATTCACAAATCCTAGGGGAAGCATACAAGTTGGCTGCAGTATGGCTTGCAACTGCGAATGTCTACCACAATGTGAAATTCCGCGGCTGGCGACTAGTCCCGGGCGAGGAAGGACTGTCATTCTCGCCCCCAAACTCCAAGGATTTCCTACGCGAACGTGTCTCCATAGCTCGTCATCAGCTGGATGTGTTTAGTCAGACCGGGATAGCCTTCCAGTTGCCTGAAGGTCGACATGCGTTCAATTGTTATCAGAAGCTGCTTTCCAATCATATGGATTCAGCTTCAATTGATCCCCAATCATTATTCCTCGAACTCTCATCTGCCCCCAATTCGTGGAGGTCCCTCTACTCGCAACCAATCACGTTAGAAGTACATATAAGAGACCTATTCACGAACAGCTACTTCGATGACTTTCGCAATATTAATGTTGGAAGAAAGCCCAAGACATGCACGGGCTACGATCTTCTGCGTGCTCTCAAACTCCTCTATTTCCTGGGAGACATAGTCAAGTCGAAGACCCAAAAACAACTAGAAGGTGGCCAGGTTAATCACCTTCTTCTCTGTCCGAGGATAAAGGAAGCATCACTAGTCGATATCCTTGTACGTTTCGCAGACGTAAATCCTGATTCAGCAAGCACCGCTATTGATCTCTGTAAATTCGATCGAACCAGAAGAGCATTTGATCTTTGGTTCACTCCATTGCTTCCCATCGCCAATGGAGTCTCCATGTTTCTCCCTTCACTTCCCAAGGCATTGCACCCTATTCGTTTCGGCGAAGCTCACTTAGCGCTTGCCGGACATGATTTCACCTCGAGAGGACCTGCGTTCGAGAAGGACCTTCGGGATCAGTTGCGTAAGCGTCGCGTCCAAGTCTGCGAAAACCCTATCGGCTTCGAAGCCTCCGATGGAAAACAGGTTGAGTATGACCTGTTCGCCTGGTTCAAGGGGTACGCGATCGTTGGTGAAGCCAAGTGCATGAAGCATTGCGCATCCGCCGTAGAGTACTTTGGAGCCGAGTCGGAAATCCGTCATGCTGTAGTTCAAATGCTTCGCCGAATCAGACTTCTTCAGAGCGAATGGGAAGCAATACGAAAGCGCGCGGGGCTGGAACTACCTCCCTCCCCTCCTTTGAAGGGGAAGGTAATCGGAGTAGTTGTAACAAACACGAGCACTTTCAGCGGAAGGCTACTCGAAGGCGTGCACATCATCGATGCGAAAGCACTGATGCGCTATTTTGAAGGCCCTGAAATGTCAGCAATGACCATGAATGGTCCGGGCCAATTTGGTTCGAGCATCGAGATGGCACGCATCTGGAAGCGAGGGATTCCTGAGCCCTCAGAGTTTCGAGAGTACCTTCGCCTGCCCCCTCAGATAGAATGGATACTAAGAAACACCAGTTTGAAGATGATCCCTATCCCGGCTATAGGGGAAACTGATCAAGAATTGCTAGTTGCTGAAGCACATATAGAAATCCCCTCCCTTGGCCTGGGACGTCTTCCGGCAAGAAAGCCGAAGCCACTTGCGACGAGTGATCCCGAGTGGACTCCATTCTTCGGACGAGAGCTTCCGCGCAACATGGCTTGCCCCTGTGGAAGCGGGAATAAATTCAAGCGCTGCTGTGGTCGGGGAAAGTGAAGCCAAAGTCAGAAAGAACTGAGAACAGGCTATCGCCTAAGCTCGATGCCATTCCAGCGCAGAACACCTTAGGCTCTTGAGTATCAATTCAATACTGGATAAGCTGCCGCTACATCTTTGATCCACATCTTGAGACGTAAAGACTAGGGCATCTGCCCAACGTACGGCCGGAAACCACGCTTTGGAAGCGTGGCCCAAGGCCTTTCAAACCAACCCAGGCTAAGAACAAAACCCTGATATGCAATTGGAGAGACCTCGATGCCGAAATGCGTAAAGTGTGGCGCATCGCTTTTTGAAGTGACCAATACCCCAGTTTCTAGTATTGGTGGTTCTGTCCGGCTGGTCCATTGTGCAGAATCAACATGCCAGGCGGTCGTTGGGGTTGATTCATCCGTCTTATCTTCACCGCTGACGCTTTCCAGAAACACTGCAATACGCAAAGCTCTGCTCATCAAAGGCGAGGAGCTCGCAAAACTTGATGAAGCCATCAGGACCTTCGCGAGTGCCCCAAAATATCGCATCGTCATGATAAATGACATCGAGAGGCGCAATGCCACCCTCGAGAATGTGCTTGCTCTAGAAAATGCACTGACCGACAAGATCAAGCAGATCTATATTGAGGCGGAAGCAACCACTCCTTGGAGAGCTATCTCACTTTCATTTATGACGGAAGGCAAAAAAGAGACAGAAGATGCGAAAACACCGCCAAATCTGTTCGTCTCAATTGAAGGGCCTGCCCACCCGGTCAGTGACATGAACCATCAGGTGAATCTACGACTTGCCGCCATGACACCATGGTATGGATGGTTTTCGCCCATCGCTCCATATGGCGTCCTTGTTTGTTGGGGAGTTGTATCTCTACTGATCTATGCGCTGTCCAAGGCACTCTACAAGCACCAATGGCCAGCAGCAAATATCCGTACAATCATCTATGTGGCCGGATGGATAGGACTCGCGACTCTCCTGAGAGCATTCCAGAATCGTTATTTCCCTACTGCATGTTTTCTTATCGGTCAGGAAGTGGATAGATACCGCTCAGCAGACAATGTTCGATGGGTCGTGTTTGTCGGCCTGATACTCTCGGTAGTGGCAGGAGTTATAACCAACTACCTGACGAATTAGGGTCAATGCAAGCGGTAACCCGGTAGTGTCCGAAGTTTACATCTTGTGGGTAAGCGATTTCAGGATCACTTTAGGCCACTACATTGTGTGGACCACCTTCACAAACACTTGGCTGGCTGATCGACCTGGCGTTGGCGCGCAGTAACAATTCACCAGCCCCAACCTTCAGGCGCGCTGCCAATCTTCGTGTGGTTCATCTGGTAGACGCGCCAAATCTCATCGTGCTTGTCCTTACGTCTCCCCTTGTTATCCAAGTGATCTCGAATGACCGTATAGAGGTTCTCACTAGTATCTTGAGAATGCAGCATAGGATCTTCGTTAGGATCGCCTAGGAATTGCTCTCGGATCTTTCCCGACACAAAGACAACGTCATCGACATCTTTCCCGATCGCCTGCAGAACCCGGGTCGCTCCGTTGATGCCGTCACCGATGTAATTCCAATTGTTTCTTCCCGGATCCCAGAAGGTATGTACCTCTCCGACGTGGATCCCCATTCGATAATGGAATTCGACTGGTACTTGCTTCTCAGCGACTGCACGATCGATCAGGTGAGCCAGGCGAGCACCAAAGAAGGTCGCCAATCTGGGATCCGAGCACACATAGATATAGCCATCGCCGATACACAACTGAGCCTCTAGGTATGTGCCGATTTTTGCTATTGGCCAATCTTCTTCCCGAACAATCTTGTTTATGGAGGAAATGAGGAGCGCCTGATGACCAGCAGGAATCTTTGAAAAGTCCGAGACGTCTATACAGACGAACGTACGTGAAATAGGCCAGGATGACAGCCGGCGAATGGGACTCTTGTCGTCTTGAAGGTCGGTATTAAGCGCCCCTAGCAATTCAAATGGCACATACAGATGGGTTCCATTTGAGGTTAGGCCATTTGATGACGCTGAAGGCGTGGCACTGAGTAATTGGTAACTAGAGTCATGGATCTGAATCCCGCCGGTTCGTAGATTCATCCTCTTCGCCACATGAAGAGGATCATTTTCGCCACCTAGCGCAGCAAACAGCATGATCCCGTTATCTTTGCAGTGCTCTATTAGTTGCTCCTTAGTCTCGAAAAGCTGTGCGTCTGGGTCTCTCATGCTGCCCCGCAATTCACTCAGTATGTTTGGTGGCCATCAAGAATCGAGGGATCGGGTAACCAACTACTATTTGTGAGTCGCAGTCTACAAAAGTTTCATTTGATAGCCGGCCCCGGCCTTCTCTCGATGATGTAAGACTGCACTATCTCTATGAATGAAATCAATTCGTTTACCGTCTTTGGATCGGAGACCACCTCGATCGTCTCGCCTCCGGCGGAGATCCGGATTTTAGCCTTCCGGGAATTGAGGAAGGCGATGCCAAAGAGGGCCGCACATATCAGTCCTGAGACCATCCCCCAGCCTGCGCTATTCCCGGTCCGAATCGACCAGCCACCAATACTAAAAACCAGCCCAAGTACCACTGCGGCGCCAAGGTAACCCCACTCGATTCTCCGCGAATACTGGACACTCTCCACCTTATCCAGAAAGATCACTTCCGATTCTGTAACTCCATTCTGCTCCTTGTTCTTGATGACGCGATGCGATGTGAGCTGCAAGGATTGCATCTGGTTACCGATCAGTTCACGAAGGACCTCGCCAGGGAGCAGCTTTGCCTTAGGCATGTCTACCATCGCTAACCTCCATTAGTTAGAAAACCCGGGGCCACACTTCCAAAGCGCAACTCCCGGCCGCACGATGGACAGATGCCCCGGGTTTTTACGGATTACGGATCAAGGTGCAGATCAGAGGTGCGAGATGAATCTATACCAATTTGAATTACAGCTCAAGCGTGCGACGCTCAGGTTCTCCTTCTGGGGTTGGCTTCCTTCGAAACAAGCCAGTCCTCGAATGCCCTGATATCGACCCGGGTTCGCTTGCCGACCCTGACCACGATTCCTTTTGGAAGTTCCGCGAATAGCCTGTCCAGCATCTGACGGAACCCCTTGGCGCTCGCACCCCAATACTGTCCCGCTTGTGCCATTGAGATGAACCGTGGCATGGGCGGAATCGGCTTATCTACCGCTCGTTGGCTTCGTTCCACCAATAGCTTGCGCTCATCGGTCGATAAGAGCTTCAGGCGGTCCTCCACTGCGATTACCGTCCGAGCTTTGACCTCCAGCACCACGTCCACCAGGAATTCCACCAGCGCCTTCTTGAGCACGTCCGTTTCCATGTGCCGGCCTCCGAAGGGTTATTCCGGGACTTTTCTCATTCGACGTACTGGTATTCCTTGCCGTATTTCCGATGTTCGATCTCCTCGAAAGGCTGAAAGCATCCAAAAGGGGCCCCGTCATCCCAGTGGTTGCAGACCTTCTGCCCCATGATTTCCTCTAAGTACCAGAACTCACTTCCCGTCCAGAAGGCGACGTTCGATCCACGGCCAATCCCCAGGTACCAGCGCCCATGGATCAAGGTTTCCTTCGGGATGATCTTGAGGGTTTCTCCCTTCGGCCTCATGGCCGGAGGCGCTAACTCGTTCTCTAGTCTTTCCACGCGGTCGCTCAAGAACCGCTCGAAGGTCTTTTGCTGCGTGATGCGCTCACGGAGCGCCCTGAGCCTGGCACCCACCTTGATTCGATCCGTCTTCCTACTCATTCAGTGACCGTGAAAAGGCTGTCGTCGCACCAAGGCTGCCATGCCGCGCCCCGATCGAGGCGCCCCTGGAAGATCCGGTCCTTGCAGGCTTCGTGCATCCAGGCACGCTTATGGCCCTGGACCTCCAATCCGACCGCATTCCGAAGTTGGACCGAGACAAGCTTCCATTGGGGCGCTTCATTCCTTGGAGGACGACTCTGGTGCACGATCTCAATGGACTTGATCTCGATGGCCATGCCGCATGCCGGACACGGCTTGTAGGCTTCCCTGGCCTGCTGAAAGGCCTTGGCAGCATCGGTTTCCGTCGGAAGGGCGTTGCAATGCCCGCAAGCCTCGAGTTGGACTTCAACTCCCTCAATGTTGATGGTGGACATCTCCCCCTCCTATGCCGGCCCGATGCGTCTCCAATTCTCATCGACTTCAGGCGCCAGGACCAATTCCCATTCCTTGGCGCAATGCCTGCACCGGCAACGAATGGCCTGATATCGGGTCGTCTTCACGACCTCATATTTGACCTTCTCGAGTAGCTGTTCTCTTCTTCGCCCTTGCCATTCCCCAACGTCCCAGGGGCTGGCGTGAGCATCCTCGCGAATGAGGGTCTTAGTGGTTTCCTCGCGCCATTGTTCGAAGCATTCGATCTTGGGCTTGCTCGACTCGAAGCGGCCGCTTCTGATCTCACCAAAAAGCTTATGGCAGCCTCCTTGCGCCCGACAGCGAGTGCCAAAGCCGTAGGAGAGGCCTCCAACCATTACCAAGATCAGGATGAAGAGTATTCCCGGCACGTCTGCGCTGGCAGCAGCGAAGATTGCGGCAGTCATCTCAAGGCCTTTCCAGAGCCGGTGACCGGGACATAGACGATCCTGATGAAATTGTATGACCCGCCGGAGATCAGGAAGAGCGCCTTGGCGTTGGGCACCGTCCAGAGGCCGTTCACGGATAGGCGCTTCGCCTCTCCGCGCCAGTCCAGGACGCTCTTTCCATCGAACTGTGCGGCAATCCCTGTCTTCCTGACGGAGATGAAAAGAACGTGGATCTCCTTGTCGTTCAGGAGCGGCCCCGAGTAACGGGCGGCCGTGTCGGCCCCGTCAATGTTGGCTAGACCGCAGCCACCCCCGTTCACGGAGAGGATCGCCTGGGAAGATCCCGAGACCAAGCCGATCCCGCAATGCCCGTCCTCCTTCGGCTCAATCAGGATCCTAAGGTCGTATTCCTCGCCTGGCTCGAAGGGGACGATGGCCTTGTGCGGCACGCCGGCGACGGACCTAGGCGATAGGATTCCGGACCCCAGCAGCTTCCAGTCTCCCGCCACCGAATCCTTCTTGGCGTCGAAGGCCTTTGCCACGTTCACGGCCGTCGGACCAAGGTCCGCCTTGTCCAGGTCATCCAACCGTTTCTCGATCTTGGCGCGGACTATCCCCGCGGCGGTCTTCAGGCTGGACTCCAGCCAATACCTGGCCCTGGCCAAGGTCTTCCGCTTGTAAGGTGCTTTGGCTGCGGCCTCAAGCCATGCTTCCCCCTTCTCGAGGCCCGTTTCCGGGGTCAAGGCTCCGCCAACCTCGACTTTGGCTGCCGTCTTGAGGGGCCCGTCGGGACCCTTCGACATCAGCCGAAGCCCCCTGTCCCAATCGCTCCGGAAGAAGGCCAGATAGCGTCCAAGCGTCAGATTGGCCTCGGGATCGTCAAAGCTATCGGTCAGGACTCCCTGGGCCTTCTTGGCAGCTACGGCCTCTTTACGGGCATCCGCGAGGTCCGCGGAGAGGGCTTGGACCTCCTTGAGCAGACTCGGCTCCTTGACGTTTTTGACGACGGCCTTGGCCTCGTCCATCCATCGGCTGGCCTCCTCGTAATCCTCCTTCTGAGAGCTCAGGTCCGAGCGCTTAAGGAGGAAGCGAACAAGGTCGATTGCGGCGTCGAGCACCACCGCGGCTTTCTTTGCATCCGCGAGAGCAGTGACTCTGAGCTGGGACGAATTGACCTCATAGGACAACGCCAGTTCATCGATCGCAGCGAAGGCGGTTTCCGGGTCCCCATTCACGGCACCCAGGTCCTTAGCGTCGACCAGCAAGTAGTACCTGACAACAGCATCACTTTTCGTGCCTCTGGCGCTCTCCAAGAGCTTTCGGGCCAACGCGACGCGATCGGCCCGACCGACCTTCGCGTAATCGTCCTTGTACAGTCCCTTGACCGTCTTCTCAGCCTGTCGGAACTCGGAAGCTGACGGGACCTGAACCTTGGCATCTTGAGCAATAGCCTGGAACACGACCAATGGAAGGAACAGCAGCGCGGCCCTCATCATCATCTCCCAGCAGCCAAACCATCCTATTATATGCTCCTTATATGTACACTAGGGATACTTTCTAGACTGTCGCTGCGTTTCCTCCCTCCAAATACGATGCCGCTTTCAGCCCGGAGGCGGCGAGGTGGATCTCAACAAGGCATTCGGAAAGCGTCTAAGGGAGTTGCGCGAATCCGCGCTGCTGACGCAGCGCCAACTCGCGGCCCGAGCCAAGATGGACCCCAAGTATGTGGGGGCCATCGAGCGGGGCGAACGGAACATCACCTTATTCAATGTGGAGAGACTCCGAGCAGCCTTGAACGTTCGACCCACCGAATTGTTTAGGTTCGACGATCACCAGCAGTTGACGGACGGACAAGTTGACAGCAAAATCCTCCTGAACCTCCTAGATAAGTGCGACAAGATTACTCGCACTCATGTCCTGAACCTGGTCAAGCAAGTGGCTAGACTTTCAACTGCCCCTAAGAAGGGGTAGTTTTGGCAAACCCCATTTCAGGGAAGCCAATTTGGCCTTCCAATTGGATTTGAAGGTCTCATCTTCCGAACGTAGATATGCACCAGGCGTCGAGTATGAATTGAGCGCGAGTCCCCTGACCGATGAGACCGAGTCGATCGACAACAGTCTTTGGTCAACTCAATAGGCTTGTCGTTTTCTGTGGCGTTGGTGGCGCGCACGTACGACCGGGATATGCCAGTTCGTAGTCCACAACTGAGGTTCGCTCAAATTTCCCCCACGCTCTTATAGATATTCCAGCCAGAATTTGGGGACCCCGTGGACTCCCATTGCCCTTCGCAAGTCTTTGAGTCCCATAATTCAACAAGCATCTCGGATGACCTCGCGTAACCCCCTGAAGCACATAGGTCCAAAGCCCTGCCTTTTTGCTCCATTTGGACAGGCTGCTTCAGCTTCAAAGAACATAAGTGATTGGCCCTCTTAGGCTTGTCTAGTGAGGTCACATTGGGCACGAATCCTGATAAGACGGAAGTTGAAGAGCGATCGGCACAAGAAGTGACAAGGGAGCGTTCGCCAATGACGCTACAGCCCTTCTGAATGCTCCACAATGCCCTCAGATCCACGCAAAATGTCGGAGGTGAGGGATCGGACAGGCCCGCGGGGAATGACGCATTAGGTCCAAAACGGAGACCCCTATGCGCCCCATAGACGAGAGTATAGGAGCCTATACTTCCGCCCCCTCTCTTTGGTCCATAGGAAACTCGTCTGAAACTCGTCTATAGGTGCGGACGTTTCTCGCCCCCATGCCCGGCGCCTCTATCCTGATGGAGTTTCAGGCGCAGGCCAGATAGCTTCAGACCCCTGCAGCACCTGGGCCGAAAGATACGGGATCGCCTTAATTCCGCAGTTCCGGTGAACAAGATCCGTGGCCGCCATACGCGCGGAATAAGGACGAATCATGAGCGCCTCAGCCGAAGGGAGCGGAGTGCCAACCCAACCAGGCCCCTCCCCTTCGACCTCCCCGATCGCCATATGCAGCAGTTGCTATTTCTGAGGCTTGATCTCGAGATTGCAGATGGCTCAATTTTCGACGCCCATCAACCGCTGATGGCGCAGAACCGCCTCTCGAGCTTGATCAGGGGTCGGAATGGCGAGACAATGATCACACTTCTCCAGGAAAACCTTGGCCACGTTGACAACAATCTCGTTTTCCACCTTAGCCTCCCAAGTCCGGAAATCACAACTAGGTTCAAAACATCACCGCTTTCGTCAGCTCCAATCCGCTAACTCTTCATCCGAAGCTGTGGGGCACGACAAAAGTCGCGAATATAGTCCTTGAGCGAGACGATCTCGAGATCGTCATGACGCTCCTTGAGATCATCGATCCAGCAGACGACCACTGTCTTTTGACCCAGCGGATGCTGGTGCTTGAAAAAGTTTTCGGCCTTGAGCTCGAACTCGACCAAGACCTGGCCATATCGCTTGGCTTTCGGATCCCATCGCTTCGCGATGCAGTCCGGGAATTGGGGTCGCACCGCCTCGACGATGAAGCCCATCCGCTGGGCCAGCATCCCGAACAGCACCAAAATCGAATTCTCTGAAGTCGGCGCGAAGGGCATCAAATCGAATCCAGTTGCCTCGCCGTACAGGTGCGGAGTCGTAGCGGCAGCACCGGCGTCATCACTCATGCTCCGCCACGCCTCAATGTCCGACGAAGGCGAAATCGCGAAGGGCGAGCTCTGGTAGGCTTGAAGCGCCGGCGACCACCCCTTCATATGCTTTTCAATGGAGGAGACGCACGGAAGCCCCAGGCCCGTAGCAACCTCCTTGTACTGGCCGTAGGTCGGGATACAACCCAATTGCCGAACGACCGTTCCGATCGCCCGCAGACAGGCATCCGTCGCCCAATTCCTCCTGGAAATCCCAAGGCCCGCCGCCTTGAGACCCTCGTTCCAAGTCCCAAAGGTCTTCGAGATCGCGTCGACGCTGAACTCTCCGGCACCCTCATACTCCTTTTGAGTCACCGTCTCCGTCCCGGTCTCCTGCGCGACTCGCTGCAGGTCGGCAACAAGTTGCTCAAGGGTTCCCCGACGACTCCTGCGCTTTCGATCCGCCATGACCCATCTCCCTAATAAAGATCTTCCTATCCACCACAGTACCCGGATAGTACAATACATAAATAGCTTTTTCAAGTGCTATTTATAGCATAGACCTTTCGGCACCCCAACCCTACGATGAGCTTGGGAGGAACATGGGATCGCTTCGAAAGGGAGTCGGCACGCGAATTCGGGAACTCCGGAAAGCTGATGGGCTGACTCTGGAAATGGCTGCAGATCGGATTGGAATGGATCCGGTCTACTGGGGACGCATCGAACGTGCTGAAATCAACATCTCCCTCGATACCCTACAGAAACTCGCCACTGCGTTGAAAGTGGAGATTATTGAGTTTTTCTCGACGAACGAGACGAGAGACCGAAGCCAGGAGACCCTCTTGAGAAACCTCCTGGTGCACCTGACACCAGCTTCACGTCAGCAGCTTGTCACCCTTGCCAAGCATCTCGCGCAGCAACGGAGATAGTGAGTTCACACCTCCGATTGGGGAGAGCCCCAGGTCAGATCTTCGAGTGGCTGGGGAAACGCCATGATAGACCGATCCCCGGGTGCCGCCCTCAGTTCCAAGGACCAGTTCAACGACATCAGCAAGCACATCCTCGTAAGACTTACTCTTCCAACTCCGACATCTCCGAGGAGAAGTTCAAGATTCCAACTAGTAAGTAGTATCTCGCCGCCCCCGTCCCCGGCCCGGCCGCGCGAGCGCGGGCAGCAGGCCGCTACGACGTCCTGACAGCAGGCACCGCGCAGGCCATCATTCTGGTCGCCGCCACCAGTAGGTACAAGTGTTCTCCCGCCCAAGCAACCCCCGGGAGCCAGAGGAGGGGAGCCATCCCGCAGGTGGCCAGCAGCCAGCTGGCGGGGCACGAAGTTCCTCGTAGTGGAGCATCGAACCTTGCGAGCACTTACCTCGAGTTCCCAGCTTGAGGTTCGGGTGTCGGAGGCGTAAAATGGACGCCTCTATGGAAGGTTTCTCCTTCAGCGAGGTTGTTCTCATAGCCATCGTTGCCATCATCATTTATGGCGCTTCAGGTCCCCGGTGGCGGCCGCGCGGCTGAACGGATCCGGAGATTAGCCACCGTCGGAACTTCCAAGAATGCCGGCTAGTGAAAAGCGCATGTCGACACGAAAGATCCTGATGCTCCTTTCGATGGGGATCCTGGCCATTTCCTTTGTTTTCGGGTTCCGGATTCATTCCAGCATCGAAGGTCGGTGGAGCGCCATGGAAAAGCGCATGGAGGAGATGATCGCGGAAGCCCGCTCGCGCGATGCCCGCCGGCCCGTCCTCCAAGGAACGGCCACCCCGGGCAACGCCTGGGACGACTACGGGGAGGCGGTCACTACTTTTCGGAAGTTGTTGGCATCAGTTCCCCGCGGCATGACTCTTCTGGCGGAATTACGGAACCGCATTCCCAAGGCCATGAATTCCCCCTCCGACCAAGTGAAAGTGTCGGCCCTTCTTGATTCCTTGAAGGTCGTTTTTGACGGCTTACGAAAAGGCTCTTTTCGAAGCGAGTCCCAGTACCCCTACGATTGGGAGCATCTCGATTTGGTGATCCCCCAGGATTCACCGGTTTCATCGCGTGGAGAATGGCTTGCCAATGCGGCAGCGCTTGAGGCCCGGAGACTTGTGGATTCCGGACATGTGAAGGAGGCAGTGGAGCTCCTGCTGGCGACAGCCCAGTTCGGGAGAGATCTTCGTCATAACGGCTTGGTCGTTTCCGAACTGATCGGGCGGGCCATCTGTCTGATTGCCCTCGACGAATTGCGGGAGATGATTCTGTCCGGAAAGCTCGACCGGGAGAGGCTGTTGGACGTGGTCCTGGGACTGGAGGTCCTCGATCGCAGTTTCACCCAGGGTAGCTTTTGCCTTCGAAATCAAGCTCTCGCCATCGGAAAGATGTGTCTTCGAGGGGAGCTCTTCAAGGCGAAACAAGTCTTCGCGGATCCGGATCCCGTAACGATTAAAGCTTCGTGGCGCCAAGCCTTTTCCTCGAGACTTCTTCAAGCCGACGCTTTCTTCCGACTCGAGGACTGGTCCAGACGCTTGGCAAAAGCGGAACAGTGGTCCTACGCCGAAGAGCGACGGGTCCTGGACGAAATCACGGCAGAGGCCGCGCCCAACCCACTCGCCATGTTCTTCAATAGGGTCCCAGGGAACCTGTCGGCGACCCGAAGGTGTTGTCTGGCGCAACTCCGTCTGGTCCGTGCGGCTGCCAGATACCGTGCGACCGGGGTAGTGCTGCAGCTCGATGATCCGTTTGCCTCGACCCTTCGGCACAGCCTGACCGGAAGCAGGCTGAAGGTTTGGAGTGTAGGGAAGGATGGGGTGGACGATGGAGGCCAAGGGGATTGGGGGCACCCTTACCAAACCAAGGACATCGTTCTTGAGGTGGAGCGGTAGCCGCGCGAGCGCTCGGTGCCCGCTGGCCAGCGGGCTGGCCGCCGCAGGCGGGTGCGCTGGTGCGCGGCTACCGGCCAAGGAGCCCCGAGCGAGAGGGTTGCTGGAGGCGGGACGGTGAGACCTGCGCCTTCGGCGGGCGAATCCTACCCTGTGAGAGCCTTTGCCGGTATGATTACGAGGAGTGACGATGAGGTACCTCGCACTCAAGCATGCACTCATTCTGACCCTTGCGCCAGCGGTCCTAGATGCGGGTTGCGGCCGGGAGCATCCAGAAAAGATCACTTTTGCTCCGCCGCCATATCTCCAAGCGACGCCGCAAATCGAGGAATCATCATTGGAGAAATGGCTGGCTTCAAAGCCTAACTATGAAGGAATTGAGATCAAGCTCTGGCACCATTCAGATATTCATTCCTTTGGCTCCTTAATCGCGATCAGGGGCAATGGGGAATGTACTCGGAGTAGAACGCAAGACTATCCCATCCTGGAGAAGGAGAGGACCATTGTTGAGCATCTCCGCTTGCCCCTCCCAAAGAGTAAGGTCGCTTATATTCTAGATCTCTTTAACTATGTCGAAATCCTTCGCCTCCCGCGATCAGTTCCGGAGGATTGGCCCAAGGAGATGCGTTACTCCCTTGGGTTGATGATCCCAGGCGTCGGCTCCTTTGAGGGAGAACACCCAGACATTGAGTGGTCCAAGTTGCCTCAGTCGACAGCAGCGCGCAGGCTGGTACGAACGATTCTCGAGCTTATAGCCGGACTCGAAGAACGTATTCGATCCGAGGATGCGGCTTTCCTAAAAGATGACACTCTGACGTCACTTGTGAGAGAAAATAAAGGCAATCTCCACTTGGAACTCTGGGACATTCAGGGCATGTGGGGCGGCATGGCAATCCGGCTGGGAGGCGATGGAAGAGTTCACGGAGTCTCGTTGGGGCCCAAGCCAGGGGAAAGTGGGCTTCACGTTCAACGCTTCCAGGGTGACGTCGGAAAAGAGCGGATGGCAGGGATCTTGACCAGCTGCATGCAACGTGGAACATTCGACGTGAAACGGAAGCGGGAGACGGGGATCCCGGACGAGAGCTATCCTGCAGTGGTTCTTCGGGCTAGCATCAAAGGGATCGACTATTCCAGGTCGATCGCTCTTTTTGACGGCGAGGCTCGCGAGACTCCGGCCTTTCAGATCGTCCGCGATGCTCTGCGAAAGATTGGGGAAGAACTCCTTAAGGAATAAGTAAGAGTTAGGGGTGCGGAAAGTATCTGAAGTCGTCGGAGGACCAGCGCAACCGTCAGGCGGATTAGGGGGTAGAAACTCGACCACCTTGACGGAGTGAGCGAGCTAGCAGAGATGTGTCTTCGGAGACGGTCGGAGAAATCGCTTTTACTTGGTCCAGTCGAACGCATCGGCACCCGGATCAATTCGCCATCTGATCACCTTGCCGTCTTGGAAAGTCGCTGTAAGAGAGTTGCTCTTGGATTGGCCCGAAGTTGAATTCCAAGCGCGAAAAGACTCTCCCGTTTTTCCCCAATCGCCGGAGAGCCACCATCCGCACGAGCCGTTTCCCGGTGAATCCCACTTCGCCGCATGGGGCGGGCCCCAATACTGAACCATCTCTTGAATGGACCATCTCTTAAAGTGGAAGCCTTTCCCGCCATTGCAGGACAGACAGTGGATCAGCAGGAGCAGGAGGATTCCCTTAGTCACCCATCGCTTTCTATCCACGCCTAACTCTATCCCACGCCGGGAGCCTCCGCCGGGCGATCCCCTGTACCGATCGATAGGAGGGCTCACCCCCTACGAGCGGGCCACCGACATGAAGGCGGGAGAGCGCGAGCCTCCCGTCAATGCTGCATCGAGATGAAAAGAGCAAACACGGCCCCAGACACCAAGGTGAATAGACCATCTCCGATCAGGAACACCCAGGCAATCTGCTCGCCGCGCCTGATCTGACGAAAGGACCAAAATCCACTGAAGAGGACCGATGCCGTTGTGACCCCGAAGAGGAGCCAATCGGTGAGCTCCGGATGCCAAATGGGGCTCGCAATGAAACCGACGATCTCAGCAGCCAGATAGATGCACGTCACAATCCCCGCGAACGCAAAATGCAGATGGTCGATCAGGCGATGCTTCTGGGGCGAGTCCAGTGAGATCGGCCTCTTTTCCATGCTAAGCATCACCCTAGCCGAATCTAAAGCCTGTCGAAAACAATGCGCTTGAAGCAGTTGGGGGACCTGGCGTGAACTGGAAACTGCTTCACATCCAAGTATACCCGGAAGCACGTCCCAGCCGTGGTGACGGCTCCTTGACCAACAATCAGCGTCCTACCTTCTTGGATGTATGATTCACTGTGAGCGAGAGGTAATTCATGGTTTTGGGGGCTAACTGAAGTTGTTGCGCGAAGAGCTTTCAACTCAAAAGCCTAAGAATCCCCTCTGGAAGTCCTGCCTTGGGGCATTCCTCATCTCTTGCACTCTGGGGATGGCGGTGGGTGCCGTGCTTTCCGGGGGCGGAGACTGGACCGACAGTCAGATCGCATCCGTTTGGCTCTTGATGGTGCCGCTGTTGCCGTTCGTCGATCTTTTCAAGCAGAATGACGGTCCGCCATCGGGTTTGCTGATCATCCTAAGCGGGGGACTGGGTTACGGACTCATCGGGAGTTTCTTCTGGTTCGTCGCCTCCTCTGTCGCGCAGGAGCTAAGAAGTCGGCGGGAGCGCGGGAAGACAGGATGCGATCGTAGAATTACAAAGTCGTAACTGTCCGGATGCGTGACTATCGTATGCGACCCAGGCTCCGCATTCATGCCACACGGTCTCTTCTTCGAGGGGTGACGCTCGTGGGGGCGCTGTTCCTTAGCTCGTGTTGCCATCCGAGCGAAAGGACACTCTCGCTCGGAGCTGTCTTTGAGTTCCATCACGACCTTCTCAGGAAGATCCCGGACAACATTGAGTGCGAGCTCGTCGGCTTTCCGACTCATGAGAAAAGGGGCGGGCTCGAGACAGCGTTTTCTCCCGAAGACGCGAGCACTTGGATTTTCTATTCGCGACAGGGGAACCTACAGGAGTTGACCCCCATCCTTCTCAAGTTCCGGGCATTCCCCGCAGGCAGCCTTACCAGCGAAAGATGATGGTTGACGTGGAAGGGCATAGAGATCGAAGTGCTTCATCAAGATAACGGCGAAGAAGCCCTCAATCTCTTAAGAACATTGAGGCGTGTTTTTGGATAGAGGTGAAGTTACGACGCTGAGCGCTTCCGGAAGAAAATGGTAATGGCCATGAGCATGTGTGGAATGCCGAATCCGATCACAAAGTTGGCTACCCCAAATACGACGGTAGTCCAGCCTACATAATCCCTCCAGCGGCCATCCTGCTCGTCCAGTTCAAAGATCACCACCGGGAGCGGCACTCCCTGGACTTGGAGAGTGGGGGCAGGAGATATTTTCATGTTGAACGCCAGGCAGCCTAGACCAACGCCGGAGAGAATGGCGATCCACACCCAGTGTCGAGGCACCATTCGCTGCGCGCCAGGACGGTGAACGTAATACAAAGCCCAGCAGCTCAATGCAAAGAGAAGGAATCCTGTCAGGATGAGAACGTCCATCGTCTTCATGCAACAAGTCTATCCGGACTTAGAGCAGAGGAGGATCCTCCCCGCAGGATTTCACAGGGACGTTCCGGTGGATCGATATTCCCCATGACGCGTCAAAAGGAACCCGAAGGCTTGTGTCCTGGGCTGGTTACTGCTCTCGTAGCCGCAGTCGAAACCTCGAACTGAACGAACTCCGTCGACCGTTCTCGTCCTCGTACCACAAAGCGCCGTACTCCGGCTCCGTCCAGCTGCCGTTCTGCCACATTTCGGACGAAACATAGAAGCTTGCACGGTAGTAGCGCCTATCTGCTCGATTGTTCTCAATGTTGATTCCAAGTCTTTCGAAGGGACCCTTGCCGCTCAAAGAAGCCGGGGCAACGGCGATTCGGAATTCGCCCTGGACGTCGTCGTTGGGCTGGCAGAAGTGCTCCCCTAAAGGCGGACCGCTATAGCCGGCGAGATGGTGGTCCACCGTGGCGCCCCAACCCGGCGCGACCTCTCCCGTCGCCTCGTCGATGACCGTTGCGACGATGACGCGATAGACGGTGCGCGGAGCGGTTTCGGCAGGGCTTGAGCAGCCCAGAAGGAGCAACAACAGGAACGCTTTCGAGGTCATCTACCCATGGAAACCGGGACCCGGCGACATTGGTTCACGGAATCTACCGGAGAACGATAGGCTCAGTCCCCTTTCCAAAAACGCAGGCGAATCTCGAGGCCGAGCTGGATCACCAGCCAGAGGAGTCCCCAAGCAAAGAGTAGTTCAGGAACTGGCGAAGGGCCTGTGGCGCGGCCCGTCAGTGCGTCCATCGCCCGGAGGTCGTGACGGACGAGGAGCGAGCAGGATTTCAGAAGGCCCGCTTGTTCTTGATCGCAAACGTAGTCGAACACTACAGGATTCTTCTCCACCGGACTTCTGACGTGGAACAAGAAGATACTGGAGGGAGGATTCCAGTCATAGCGCGTCGGCCGTCCGAACCATTCGACCGAGACATCTTGGGATGAGGACCAGTGGATCTTGCGTAAGGCCTCGAGCTTAGGAGGTGCGGGTTCGGCATTGACCCAGCCCTCCATGGACCCTTGAGACAGCCGTGCGATCTCGACTCGGTGGGAGCCCGCGCTATCGGAAAGCGGGTAGGAGTGTACGGTAGCCATGTCGACACGAGCCTCATGCGCGCGGTGGGAGCTCCAGTAGAAGTACCAGGCTGCGAGGAACCCCGAGGCGACCCAGACGAGCGCCATGCCGCGGCGCGCCGATCGTCGGGGGTACATCAGCAGGAGGACGTGAGGCGTTACCACCCAGGCGATGGCCGCGGCCACGATCATCGGATCTCGGGGCAATACGAACCAGGACCCGACTGCGACAAGCACTCCGGATATTGCGACTAGTGAATTCTTGAGTGTCCTGCGAGGAGGGGCGGGCGACTTCTCGCTACCTGTTTCTGATTTGAAGCCCATGACTGAAGAGTACCGTCCGGCAGGTCCCTTGGCGGGAGGATTTGGGGGTAGAATTGCAGGGGATGTACACGTCCATCTGAAGGGGATCGCGTAGTGAGAGGCTTGCCCGCAGCCGCGGACGCCTGGGCCGTCCTTATTGGAATCTTGCTGTGCTCCACCCTCCTCATCATCCGCATGTTTTCGCAAGCGCCGAAGGCTCGTCGAGTTCTCGCGATCTCCTCCGTCGTTGTTCTCGCCGGCGTGCTCCTGACGGAGTGCGGCATCGTCTATCTTGCAAAGCATCCCTCTACCAAGGACCCAAACGTGATCCCTTACGAGAATCTCGGCTCCCTTAAGACGACGGATCTGGACGGACAACCTTGCCAGGTGAACGTCGAGGTTAAGTACCTGGGCGACATAACTCCTCCGGGAATGCTCCCGAGGCTGAAGCTCGTTGCGGTGGGGAAGCAGGGTAGCGAAACGAAGATCTACGATGCTCAGTGGAGATTCGGGGTTGCAGGCGTGAGGCCAACAAAGGGGGGAATTGACGTTCTCTCTAAAAAGACTCCGGAAAAGGGGCTGCGTTTCCTCATTCGCAACGACCACTGGCTGGCGATTCCGGAAGTGATACATTCGGTTGCTGAACATGAGTGAACCGGGATCAGTGCAATGAACTACCGAAGAATCTTTCTAGACGCGGGGCTTGTGAGTCTCGTCGTGCTGATGGGGCTGGCGGCAGAGTTCGCATGCCTTGTTCCAGTCGCCGATTGCCCGAAGAGGTTGATCCATATCAAGACATGGGAAGGATTCTCATTCAGGGCAACAGATGCAGTTCCGGAGCCTCGCTGGGAAGAAATACCGGTTTCTTGCCCGGTTTGCCATGGGAGAGAGCGCGTAACTCTCCTTACGAAATGGACACATCGACCCGCCGCGCAAGCTCAATAGCATTATTCCGAGGCGCGCCGACCGCCAGGGGTACATCAGCAGGAGGACGTGAGCCTTTACCAGGTCGGCGAGGGCCTCGGCCAAGGTCATCGGATCTCGGGGCAACACGAACCAAGACCCGGCTGCGACGAGGAGGGGAAGGGTCGGGAGACATCTCGCGGCTCACAACCATCCCTGCTTGATTTCCAAGTATCGATTTCAAAATCGGCGGGGGGTACCCAGGATTGACTGATGTGCAGAACAAAGTTTTCTCGCCACGGTCACCTTCCCGCTGTGCCTGCATTCCGGGCAGCCATCGCCGGCTCTGAAATCGATGGAGGTGCCGGTTCCTCTGCAATAGGAGCATTCCAAAATCGGAAAGACTGCAACGAGCACAACTCCCAGCGAAATGATGATCACAAGTCCAATCAGAAAGGACGTGGGGGGGAATCGACGAGAAGGGACCATATTGTGAGTATATCGTAAGCGACTCTTTGCTGCGCCGGTGGCCGGCCGCCACGATGGCTGGTAACCACCGGCGGGCGCAGTGGAGCGCAGTTATCCCTCAAATCGCAGCCCCCTGGAATACAATAACCTCGTTGGAAAGTCGTTCGAATCGCGCTAGCCCCAATACCAGGAGGTTAAGCACAGGCTGACTTCCATTTCTTGGGGTAGTTGGACATCTTCGTACACACCTCGCGGGGATTAGTTCGGGCACGCACGGGCACAAGGCATTCGGCGAT
>Ga0137410_10000671_pt1 | contig 23700 bp, 14 predicted proteins | sample CZODoug1_16funga_FD_108878 | JGI IMG/M metagenome (GOLD analysis project Ga0137410, IMG submission 108878) | Vadose zone soil fungal communities from Angelo Coast Range Reserve, California, USA - CZODoug1_16fungal (Illumina Assembly) | ecosystem: Environmental > Terrestrial > Soil > Vadose zone... | reverse complement strand
GACGCGCGGCTGATCGTCGTCCGACGTTCGCGCCGCGCCGCTCTGCAGCCGCACGACGAGCTCGTCACCCGTGATCTTCGCGTAGCGCCGCAGGATCGAGCCGCTCGTCGGCGCGACTCCGGAAAGAATGTTGTGCGACACCTCGCCGGGATAGACGCCGAGGCTTCCGAAATAGCCGATGTAGCCGCGCAGCGCCGCTTGCGCTTCTTCGGCCGTCGCGGTTTCGCCGGCGAATGGCTCGCGCACCCGCGGCGGGAAGTGCACGCCGACGAAGCCGGCGGGCGTGTAGACGATCACGCTCGGCCCGCGCTGACTCTCGCGCTCGATCTCGCCGGTGGCCGGATTGACTTGTCGCTCTCCGACATTGCGCCAGAAGCCGACGACCTGGCGGTAGGCGGGACTCAGATTTTCCACCGTCGGAAATCGTTGCCAGGTCCAGCGCGTGTCGCCCTGCGCCTGCGGTTCTTTCGTCGACGTGACCACGAGTCGGTCGCCCTCCAGCTCGAACGACCGGGAGAAGGCGAGGCCCTGCACGCTCGGACTCACGCCCGCCTCGGCGGTGAACCGCATGCGACCGGCAGGCTCATCCACGGTGTATCGCCCCCAGAAGCCGCCGTATTCCTCCAAAGTCGACAGTGCGCCGGTGGGAATTGCCGCGCCTTGCACGCGGGCCGGTGTCGCGTTGAAGAACTCGAACACGTTGCCCGCGCGGTCGAGAACGAGGAGCCCGTGTGGCGCGCGCGCGCGCACCGGAGTATCGCTGCCGGCCTGTTTGTCGACCGACACGAGGGTCCACGAGCTCACGAGCCGGTCCGCGACGCCGGCCGCTTGCGCCTCGAGCGCCGCGCCGACGCCGAACGCGAGCGTCACGATCCCCGCGGCGAAGAACACCGGCGTGCGACTCGGAGAGCGCGCGGCCAATCGAAGGTCTCTCCGGAAGCTCCAGCGCATAGGTACGGCTACTCCCGCAAGAATCTGCGAGCGGTATCGAGATCGCACCCCATCGGCATGAAGTCGACGTCGGGCCGCGCGGCCCAGTGCATCGTGCCTTCGACCGCTTGTGTGAGGTACTCGGGGTCTTCGACCTTGAAGCGATACGTCAGCGTGCGCCCGCCGGGGTCGGGCTCGAAGCGCTCGACGAGATGCTTGGCGCCGCTCGACGGCAATCCCGCTGCGAGGCCCAAGCGATGCTCCGAGAATCGCGCCGTGTCGACGACGAGCGTGTTGCCCTCCCATGCGCCGATCGAGTGCCCCTGCACGGTGGTCGGCGCGCCGTCGTGCGTTCCGAGCCCCACGTGGACCACGCGCTCGACGCCGTCGAGCTCGCCGCGGATGAGCACCGTGGCGTCGCGCAGCTCGATGTTCTTGAACCCCGGCAGCATCATGTACGCGGGAGAGCTGAAGGAGACGCAATCCGCGCCGGGATTCACGGAGTCCGTGAACTCGCGCATCGCGGCCGCGCCCTTGGGCGTGACGGGTAGCTGCGCCGCCGCCGGACTGAAGAACTGCCCGAGCACGGGCTCGGCCACCGTGGCCCAGGTGCCGGACACCGACTCGCGCGTAGCAGGTCCCGCGGCTTGCGGCGCGGCGCCGCCGTCGGACGCGGCCGCTCGAGCTGGCGGATTCCCGCCCGCGAACACGCGGGTGCCGTCGTACACGGTCACGCCGGCTTTCTGCAGCGTGAGCAAGGAGGCGATGTTGCGTGCCCGATTGCGTCCGGGGTTCGCGGTCATGCTCACGCGGTCGCCGACGGCCAGCGCGTCGTGCGACCAGCCCATGGCCTTGAGCGTGCTCGGCGGAAACGCCTCCACCTGCCAGACGCGTTCGCCGCCGGCGGAGGTCTCGCGGATGGTGAGGTACACGTGCGGATTGGCCCAGTCGTAGTCGATGAGCGTGCCCTCGATGCTCACGACTGCTTGCTGATCGTAGGCCGCCGGGCTGTGGTGGGCGCCTGCTAGCGACGGGACGAACAGCACCAGGAGCACGCCGAGGGCGAGCGTTCGTTGTCGCATGAGTCTTTCTCGTTGGTTTCGCTCAGGCCGATACTGCGCCAACCCCGCGTGCTGTCACCGAGCGAGCGCTTCGGTTCAGCGCGCGGGCAGGCCGAGCTGCTTGCGTAGCTCGGGCGCCGTCATGACCTTCACGTAGACGGGCGAGCCGACGTCGAAAAGTCGCGCGCTCGAGAGCGGCCCGACCATCACTGGCTCGAAGCCCGCGTCGCGCACGAGCTGACTCGTGACGGCAACCGCGTGCTCGTCGTCGCCGGCCACCGGGATCGCGGCGAGCTCCCCCGTGCGGTGCGCGAGGCTGCTCAGATTGGTATAGATGATGGAGTTGAACGCACGCACCAGACGGGCGCCCGGCAGGTATTTCGGATCGGCGACGCCGGCGCCCTCTTTGCGGGCTTGCTCGGCCATCGGACCGTCGCGGTCCGGGTAGGGATTCGTCAGATCTATCACGGTCTTGCCGACGGTGGCCGACTTGATCTCTTCGCCTACCTGCGGCCATTGGCCGTAGGGCATCGCGATGACCACGACGGGGCCGAAGGCCGCGGCCTCGCGCGCCGTGCCGACGTGCACGTTCGGCCCGATCGCCTGCGCCTGTGCCTTGAGCTCGTCGGGATGGCGGGAAGAGATCATGACCTCGTGGCCGGCCTTCGCCCAGAGCTCGGCGAGCCCGGCCCCCATCTTCCCCGCGCCGACGATCCCGATCTTCGTCGGCTCGGCCGCACCGGTTGCGGCCGGTAGTCCGGCGAGCGAGAGGCCGGAGGCGGCGAGGAGCATCGCGCAGAGCCGGCCGATCGGCGTTGCGCGAGGACGGGCGACGCGACTGTTCATGGGTTGATCACCGATCGAGAATTCCGATGCGCGAGTATCGGCTCGAGGCGCCGGTCGTTCAATCTTTGCAGCGGCCCGGCGATGGACAGTGTGGCTACCAGATCTTCACCTGCGCCTCGCCGGAACGCACCATCGCGTCGCCGGCCGAACAGCCGAACGCCGCGGCGAACGACGGCATGTTCGAGGGCGGCCCGATCGCTCGGAGCTTCGCGGGCGCGTGCGGATCCACGTTGAGCAGCACGAGCTGGCGCTTGTCGCGGATGTTGCTTCGCCAGATGCGAGCCCAGTTCATGAACAAGCGCTGGTCCTGAGTGTAGCCGTCGATCTTGCTTCCGGCCTCCGCCGGATGGCCCTCGAGCGCAGTGCGCAACGCGTCGTACGCGACGCTCAAGCCCCCGAGGTCCGCGATGTTCTCGCCGAGTGTGAGCCGGCCGTTCACGTGCTTGTCGGGCTGGTCGGCGATCGGGGCGTAGGCGTCGAACTGCTCGACGAGCTTCGCCGCTCGAGCGTCGAACTCGGCTCGGTCTTCCTTCGTCCACCAGTCCAGGTTGTTGCCGTCGCCGTCGAACTGACTGCCCTCGTCGTCGAAGCCGTGCGAGGACTCGTGCCCGATCGTGCCGCCGATGCCGCCGTAGTTGATCGCGTCGTCGCCCTTGGCGTAGAAGAACGGGGGCTGCAGGATCGCGGCGGGGAAGTTGATCGTGTTGTCGGTGGGGTTGTAGTACGCGTTCACCGTCTGCGGCGTCATCGACCATTCTTTGCGGTCGGTCGGCGTGCCGATCTTCGCGATGTCGTATTGGTAGTTGAACTTGCCCGCGGCCATCACGTTGTCGTAGTAGCGATCGGGAGTGACGCTCAAGCCCGACCAATCGCGCCACGTGTCCGGATAGCCGATCTTCGGCAGAAACTTCTCCCACTTCGCGAGCGCCTTCTGCTTGGTCGCGTCGCTCATCCACTCGAGATTCGCGATCCGGGCCTTGAGTGCGGCGCGAACGTTCGCGACGAGCTCTTCGGCGCGCGCCTTTGCGTCGGGCGGGAAGTACTCCGCGACGTACAGTTGTCCCAGAGCCTGCCCCATCCCGCCGTTGACCGCGCCGAGCACACGTTTCCAACGCGCGCGCTGCTCCGGCTGACCGTTGAGCGTCTTGCCGGAGAACTCGAAGTCTTCCTGCTGGAACGGCTCGGACAAATAGGGCGCCGCGTCGGCGATGACGTGCAGCGCGAGATAGTCGCGCCACCGCTCGACCGGCGCGCTCGCGAGCAGCTCGTTCAACCCCGCAAAGAACTTCGGCTGCGACAGTGAGAATCCGTCGACCGCGACGCCCTGCGCCACGAAGAACGTCCGCCAGTCGAAGCGCGGCGTCGTTCGGAGAGCCTCGTCGAGGCTGACGAAGTGGTACTGGTTTTGCGGGTCGCGCAGCTCGACGGGCTGTAGCGAGTAGCCCGCGAGCTTCGTCTCGAGCTCGAGCACGGACGCGGCGCTGCGTGCCGCCGGGTCCGCTGGCACACCCGCCAGCTCGAAAAACCGGGCCATGTGAGCGACGTAGGCAGTGCGGATCTCGCGGTATTCGTCCTTGGAGTAGTAGTCCGGGCTCGGCAGTCCCAAGCCGCCCTGGTTCACGTACGCGATCTGCCGCGCCGCGTTCTTGTAGTCGGCGCCGCTCGAGAAAAAGAACAGCTGCTGGTCGCCGCGGCTGAACGAGAGCCTGAGCCATGCCGTCACGTCGTCGGGCGTCTTCAGCGCGGCGATCTCGGCGAGCTTCGGCTTGATCGGATCGAAGCCCGCGGCGTCGATCGCCGCCTCATCCATGCCGGAGCGATAGAGGTAGCCGATCTGTCGCTCGATCGACCCCGCCGCGGTTTGCGCGGCATTGCGCGCTGCGCGCTCGACGAGCGTGTGTTGGTTCTCGAGGCTTTGCTCGGCGAGCGCGTCGAACGCGCCCCAGCGCGTGCGATCGGGCGGAATCGGATTCGCCGCGATCCAGCGCGAGTTGACGAAGCCGTTGAAGTCGGTGCATGCGGCGATGGAATCGTCGAGCTCCGCCACGTCGAACACGGGCAGGCGCTCGGCGGCCGGCAGAGAGGCGGGCGCCGATTTCGCGGCCGCGCGCTCCTCGTCCGAACCGGCACGCGGTCCGCAGCCGGCGAGACCCGCGGCGGCGGCAACTATGGCAATCGGCTTGACCCACGAGACCACGGTGTATTCCTCTCGACTTGACAGCTGGACTCTAAAGGAACGGGCCGCAGCCGCGCAAACCGGCTCGAGTCGGGAGGCCCCCGGCCGGCCGCGGCGCCGCGGCCGCAGACGAGCTAGTCTTGGTGCAATACCGTTGCAGGATCGGTGCGTGACGCACGGCGCGCCGGCAACACGCTTGCCGCGAGCGCCGCGAGCGCGAGCAATCCCACCACCGCGAGATAGGCGACCGGATCGAGCGGGCTCAGGCCGTATAACCGGCTGCGTAGGACTTGCGAGGCGACGGCGGCCAGCACGACGCCGACGATCGAGCCGACCGCCACCGCGCGGCCGTTGACGCGCAGCACCATCGCCGTGATCTCATGTGGCCGAGCACCGAGCGCCATGCGCACGCCGATCTCACGGCGCTGCCGCTCCACGGAGTAGGAGATCACACCGTAGACTCCGACGGTGGCGAGCACCAGCGCGAGTAAGCCCAGCGCGCCCGCGATTCGAGCCACGTTCGCGCTCGTCCCGAGCGACCGCTCCACTTGCTCGTGCAGCGGGATCGGCTCCGCCGCCGCGCGCGGCTCCAGCTGGCGGACCCTCGCGGCGGCGCCGGCAGCGAACGCCGACGGCACGAGCACGAACGCCGGCCCGCTCACGAGGTTGCCGTCGGGAACGAACGGTGCGTAGTACGTTGGCTGAATCATGCCGATGCGCTGCAGTTGTGCGTCGCGCACGACGCCGACCACCTCGTGCACGCGGCCCAAGATGATCACGTTCCGGCCGATCGGGTTTGCGTCTCCCCAGCACGCGCGGGCGAGCGACTCGTCCACCACCATCGATTCCGGGCTCGCGCCCCCCGCGCGCACCGTGCTGCCGGCCACGATCGGAATGCGCAGCACGTCGAAGAAAGCGGGCGACACTCGCTGCGTCACGATCCGGTCGGTGTTGCACCGCGCGCCGAACCCCGTGCTCTCCCAGCGCTCGCCCAGAGGCAGCAGCATGCTCACGGCGGCCGGCGTGCCGCCCGCTCGGAGGCTTGCGACGAGCTCGTCGTAGAACGCGGCTTCGCGCGCGGGATCGTAGGCATTCGGCGGCAGTGTCACGCGCAGCGCCGTGACTCCGCTCGTATCGAAACCCAACTCGAGCGATCGCGCGCGATCCACGCCGCGCACGAGCAGCGCCGCGGCGAGGAGCAGCAGCACGCTGATCGCAACTTGCGTGCCGAGCAGCACGCCGCGCAGCCGCGCGCGCGGATTCACCTGTCCGTTTTGCTGCTTCAGCGCATCGTTGACGCTCGTTCCCGTGGCGCGCAGAGCGGGGACCAACCCAAAAGCCGCTGCGCTCACGAGCGCTACCACGATCGCGTACCCGAGCACGCGCAGGTCCGGTGACAGGTGCACGTTGTCGGGGATCAGCTTGCCGGCGAACCGCAGCACAACGCCGGGCAACGTTGCCGCGAGCGCGAGGCCGGCGGCGCTTGCGAGCCCCGCGAGCACTAGGCTCTCCGTAAGCAGCTGGCGCATCACGCGCCCGCGTCCCGCGCCGAGCGCCGCGCGCACCGCGATCTCGCGTCGGCGCAACGTGCCGCGCGCCAGCAGCAGATTGCTGACGTTCGCGCACGCGAGCAGCAGTATCGAGCCGAACGCGGTGACGACGATGGCCAGCGTCGGCGCGAGCAGCTGCCGCCGCGTCGGGTGATCCAGCACTGCCGTGCCGGTCAACAGGATCTCGCCGGGCGGGCGTGCGAAGGCGCCTTCGCGTGGGATTGCGGTCGAGTACTGCAGGAACAGGGCTCCGAGCTCCGCCTGCGCCTCGGCGCGCGAAACGCCGGGCGCGAGCCGCGCCGAGACGTCGACGCAACAGCGGTTCGGATCCGTGAGCAGTCCGGACGCTGCCGGATCGGTCGCACGCACGACGGGATAAGTGGCGAGCGGCACCCAAAGATCGGTGCGCTCGGTGTCGACACCGCCGAACGATTCGGCTGCCACGCCGATCACCGTGAACGGCACGCCCTCGAGCCGGACCGTCGCGCCGAGCACATCCGGGCTCGCCGCGTAGTCGCGGACCCACAGCGCGTGGCTGATGACGCCCACCGTCACGGCCGACCCCACGAGGTCGTCCTCCGGGAGAAAGCCGCGGCCGAGCGCCATGCCCACGTGGAGCACGTCGAAGAAATTGGCTGTGACGAACGCGGCACGCGCTACGGCGTTCGCGTCGTCCCCGCCGAGCTCGGCGCGATACGTGCGGGTTGCGAGCACGCCTTCGACCGTGCGGCTGTTGTCGTCGAGGTAGCGCGCGGCGGTCAGTGCCAAGCCGAACCACCGAGTGTCGTGAATATTCACGACACGGCTCGGCTCCGGCACGTCCCATGGCCGCGTGAGCAGCGAGTTGATCACCGTGAACACGCTCGTGTTCAGCCCGATGCCGAGCACGAGCGCGAGCATCGCCATCGCCGTAAACGACGGCTGCGCGGCGAGCGAACGCGCCGCGTAGCGCAGGTCTTGCCACGCGCTGTCGAGCCACGAGGCAGCACGTGCGACGCTCGCGCGGTGGGATCGGTTCATGCGCTTCTCCTGAGATTGCTTGAGCGCCGAAGCAACGACCATGCCAGCGGCGATGGCGGGCTCGGACCGCCGGTTCGGGGGCGTAGGGTTAGTGACTCGTCGGCTCGAACCATCCCAGTTTCGCGAGCGCGGTGGCGCTTCCGGGACGGTGGCCCAATCCAGCCGCGCCACGCCACCGTCCGGCGCCGCGCCAAGCGGCCGGCGGTTCAGAGCAGGCGGGATCTCCGCGCACTGCTGACCCACGATCGGTACACGTCCCGAGGGTTCGTTATGTTCAGCGACAGCGAATCGGTTTGCTCACGATCCGCCCCGTCTGCTATATAGCCTTTGAACGCCGTCGACGCGACACGACAAAAAAACGCGACCAAAAAGCGGCGATCGTCACTTCAACGAAGAGAGAGAGCTAAAACGATGCGTAGCTACATGCTGCTCGTCATTGCGGTGTCCGCGGGTGGTCTGGGCGCATGCGGAGGCGGGGGTGGCGGCAGCTCTCCGGCACCCGCGCCCGCGCCGACTCCGACACCCACGCCGCAGGCACAATTCTCCGTCTCGCCAACGGTGCTCAACTTCAGCGCGGCAGAGCCCAAATCGGCCGTACCCGCCGCCCAGCAGGTGGACGGCACAGTGACGGGCACGGTCACCGGCACGACGCTCTATATTCTGGTCACCGTCGCGGGCAGCAACATCGTTGACACGATCTCGCCCCCGTCGATCTCGGGCAACACCGGGAGCGTGCTGGTGGCGCCCGTCGCCCCGATGTCGTTGGGGACGGGCGGGTCGAGCGCCACTCTGACCGTTCGCGCCTGCATGGACAGCGCGACCTGCGCGAGCGGCGAGCTGCCCGGGAGCCCGCGCACGATCGCCGTGACCTACGCCGTCGGCTCTGCCGTCCAGGCGGATCTCGTGATGCCGCACGTCGTGGATCGCTTGGCGGCGGGCACCGTCGTCCTACGCGGATCGGGATTCGCCGGTGTCACGTCGGTGAGCTTCGGCTCCTCACTCGGCAACGATGTCACCGTTCGGAGCTCGACCGAGATCTCGGTGAAATATCCCCCGATGACGGCCGCCGGCACGTACGCGGTGACGCTGAACGGCGGCGCGGTTCCGTTCACTGGCTCGCTCGTCGCGGTCGATCCGCCGTCGTTTGCACACGCGAAGCTCGGCTATCCGGCCGGCGATGCGCCGGTAGACATCCCCGCGCTCGTTTACGACGCGGAGCGGCGCGCGCTGTTCGTCGGTGAGCGGTACGCGGACCGCACTGACCCCTCGCACCTTCTGGATCATCGGATTCTGCGCTATGCGTTCGCCGGTGCGACCTGGGGGACACCCACGATCTCGCCGAACGATGCGTTTCGCCTCACGGCTCAGCTACGGGACTTGGCGATGTCGCCGCGCGGCGATCGCCTGCTCGTGCTGAGAGAGGGCGATCTCATGGAGCTCGACCCCGTGTCGTTCGCGTTCCTCGCGCAGGGCGTGAATCTCGATCTGCAGGTGAACGGCCCGAGCCTCGAGTTCATGCGCTTCATTGCGCCGATGAACGACGGTTACGCGCTGATCTCGGACGGGTCGTACGGGGGCGGCAGCAGCGGCTCGCTCGCGCTCTACTCGCTCAAGACGAGGACCTTTACGAGGCTCAACGTCCGCGTAGGATCGCAGCTTGCCGGTACGACGGAGTTCATCGATAACGTGGGAAGCGGCGTCGTCGCCGCGAGCGGCGATGGCTCTTTGGGGCTCGTCGCCTCGGGCAGCCGCCACTTCCAATACAAGACCGGGAACGGTCTCCTCTCGAAAGCGTCGGCGCTCGCGTTCACGCACGCCAACGACTATCGGCCCGCGATCGACACCACCGGGGCGCACATCGTCATCGGCAACGGAACGGACACGAGCGTTTACGCGGGCGACTATACGTTGTTGTGCAGGCTACCCGCGGGTGTGCGCGCGTACACGATCGGCCCGGCGGGCAACCGCGCGTTCGCGCTCAGCGCCGCGAGCAAGCTCCAGGCCTACTCGACCGCGAGCGCGAACGGCGGTCCGTGCGTAACGGATGGGCCGGAGATCGACGTCGAGGATCCGGGCATAGATCCGCCGCCGGCCGATTTCTTCCCGCTCAGCAACGTGCAAATGACGATCAGCCCTGACGGCGCGACGCTCTTCATGGCGGGCGTCAACCACGTCGTCGTGCAGCCCTGGCCGCCGGGGCCGTAACGCTGCGCCGGACAGCGGCTTGCTCGATCTCGGACGTTCCCAGTTGCGCCACGCGGTGGTCCGGCGTCGCGCGGAGCGGCCGGCGGCTCAGAGGGACAGCACGTAGCGCGACGTCTCGCCCGGATACATCGCGCCGTCGTCGGCGCCGACTTCGCCGTCGACGAGCGCATTCACCTTGGCGTTGAGCTCGAGAATCTTCGCCTTCTGCGCTTCGGGCTTGTCGAACGCGAGGTTCACGATCTCGTCGGGATCGTTCGAAGTGTCGTAGAGCTCGAGGTCGTTGTGCGCGACGAGCGTGTCCCAGTCGCGCGGCTCATGATGCTCGCTGATCTTGAAGTAGCGGCCGAACTTGTAGCGGCCGTCGTAAACGCCGCGGATCACGCCGCGCACCTGGCTGCCGGGCCCGGTGGTGGCGGGCCCGTCGGCGGTGAGCCCGCCGCCCGGCGTGGTGTAGTTGAAGAGGATGCCGCGCTCGTCGCGCGCCGTGCGGCCGCGCGCGCTCGCGATCGCCGGGCGCAGGTCGACGCCGTGCAGGCTCGGGTAGCGCGCGGCGCGCGCCGCGTCGTCGAGGCCCGCGAAGCCGAGCAGGGTGGGGACGAGGTCGACGCTGCCCGCGAGCGCGTCCGTGAGGCCGCCGCTGCGAACGTCCGGATGCCGCACGATCAGCGGCACGCGCACCGTCTCCTTGTAGATGTCGGCTCCCTTGCCGATCATGCCGCCGTGCGCCCCGCCGCGCTCGCCGTGATCCGCGGTGGTGACCACGACGGTGTTGCGCGCGAGGTCGAGCCGGTCGAGCGCGTCGAGCAGAGCGCCCAAATGCGTGTCGACGTCGCGGATGCAGTTGAAGTAGTAGTTCTGATAGACCTTGAGCTGCGCTGCGTCCATCCGGCTGAACGGCCGCTGCACCGCGGGCTTCGTCGAGAGGTCGTCCTTGTAGTAGCTCTTCGGCAGGTCGAAGCCCCAGTCCTTCTCGTAGAGCGGCGTGCCCGGCGCGCCGAGCGTGGGCGTGCCGGCGAGGCCGCCGCCGTCGCCTTCGGAGTCGAAGAACATGATGTCGTGCGGATTGATCAGGTTCACCGCGAGGAACCACGGCTTGCCCTGTGCGTAGCCCTTCGAGAAACGCTCGAGCAGGTTGATCGACTCGGCCGTGATCACGCCGTCGTGGCCGAAGCCTGCCCACGTGAGCCCCGTATGCTCGCCGTCGTAGTTGTAGTCGGAGAAGCCGTATTCTTCGAGCAGCTTCGTGGAGTCGGGGAATTTCCCCGCGCCGACTTTCTGGTTCACGACGGACAGGTGCCACTTGCCCTTGTACGCCGTGTAGTAACCCTGCTCGCGCAGCATCGTGCCGATGGTCGGGAAGCCGGGCTCGAGGTGCACTCCGCGCGGCGCGCTCTCCGACCACTCCGCGAACTCGCCCGGCGGATTCGTGTACATGCCGGTCTTCTGGACGTGCTGACCCGTGTAGAACGTTGCGCGCGACGGTCCGCACGGCGCTTGGTGCACGTGATAGTTGCGGAACCCGCGGCCTTCGCGCAGCAGCCGGCGGAACGTGGGCAACGGCAGCGCCTCCGGAATGTCGAGCCACGAGCGCAGCTGGTCCATGCAGACGAACAGGATGTTCGGCCGGCTCGAGCTCTGAGCACGCGCCGCTTTGCGGCCGAGCAGCGTCGAACCGAGCGCGAGCCCGCCGAGCCCGAGCCCCGCCTGTTTCAGGAAATCCTTTCGAGAAATTCGCTCGCGCGCCATTCGATAGCCTCCGGAGTCCACCGAGCGCTTATGAGAACAGATATTCTGTTTTGAGGGTAGCAGCGATCGCGGCGTGGCGGCGGAGGGACGAGCGGACTCGAAGCTACCGGCGCCGCGGGGCGCAGGGGGGAGAATCGGCTTGCGGTGCCGCGCGGGCGGACGACGGGTGTCGTCCGCCCGGCGCGAGATCAGGAGCGCTTGTTGCGGCGCACCGCGCCGAACCCGAGCAAGCCGGCCGCGAGGAGCGCGAGCGTCGTGGGCTCGGGGACTGGGCTCGGGCCGATCGGCGTGCCGCCGCCTTGGGTGCTCGCGAGGACGTAGACGCGGTCGATGACCACGTCCGCCGCCGCACCGGTTCCGGGCGTGACGTAGCGGAACAGCACGTCGTAGTTGCCCGCCGCCAGAACGTTGGCGATACCGGAATAGTGGAGCCACTGCTTCGGTGCGTTCTGCCCGTGAACCGTGTAATCCGCGAGCACGATGTTCGCGATCGTGCCGTTGAACGACGCGTCGAACGGGTTGTTGAAGCCGTTCTGCGGCGCGTAGGCGTCGAAGCCGATCTCGTACGCGCCGGCGGCGAGGGCCAGCGTTTGGCTCAGCGTCTGGTTCGCGCCATCGTCCACGAAGTAGACGCCGTGAGTGCCCGCGGCCTCGTCGCTGCCGCCGACGACGGTGTCTGCCGGCACGGCCTCGCCGAAGCAACAGCCGCTCGCGCCGTCGGTCACTACGACCGCCGGCGGATAGATGAGCTGCGTTCCGCCGGCCGTCCAGCCGGTGAGTCCGCTTTCGAAACTGCCGTTGGTAATCAGATTGGCGTGCGCGGCCGAGCCGAGCAGACCGGCGATGCCGACGGTGATGAGTCTCTTGAACATATTCTTCCTTGAACTTCCCAGCGTGAATTCGTTGTTGTTTCAGGGGCTAAGCAGCTGGGTTCGAAGGGGCAATAAGCGAGCCAGCGCGGACCCCGTGAGGCGAATCAACGGCCTACGCGGTGACCGCGCCCGCCCCCTCGAACGCATGGCAGGTATTTCGACGTGCCCGGGCCGGATTCTGACAAATACGAGCGAAGCTCAACCGCGCGGCCGGCGGGCCGCCGACCAGCGGAGGGCCGCGAGCAGCAGCGCGCCCACCGCCAGCACCGCCACGCCGACCACGGCGCCGACGCGGACGTAGGCGATGCTCGACCAGAACACGTAGACGCTGCTCGCGATGAACGCGAGCGGCACGACCGGATAGCCGGGCACGCGGAACGGCCGGCGCGCGCCGGGCTCGCGGCGCCGCAAAACCATGAGCGCCGCGCCGGAGAGCGTGAGGAACAGCCAGTAGACGGGCGACAAATAGTCGACCATCGTCGCGAAGCCGCCGCGCGTGAGCGCGCCGAACGCCACGAGCCCGAGCGACACGAGCGTGATCGCCACGATCGCCCGCGACGGAGTGCCGCGATCGAGGTGCCAGCGCCGCAGCGCGTCGAGCGACGCGGTATCGCGCGCGGCCGCATACGTCGTCCGCGCGCCGGCGATCAGAATCGCGTTCATTGACGTGATCGACGTCACGGCCACCACCGCCACGATCGCGAGCTGCCCCGGCTTGCCGAACGCGAGCAGCGCGAGGTCGGCAGCCGGCGCGTTGCTCGCCGCGAGCCCGTCGAGCGACAGCCCGCGCACATAGGCCCAGTTCGCGAGCAGGTAGAGCGCCGTCACGAGCGACATCCCGATCACGAGCGCGCGCTTGATCCCATGATCGCCGTCGCGCATCTCCGCTGACAGCGTGGCCGTGTCGCTCCAGCCGCCGTATGCGAGGAACACGTAGACGAGCCCCGCGCCGATCGCGAGCGGGCCGTGCGCCGCCGTCGCGGTTGCGGTCGGCATGTGCGCATGCAGCGCGCCCGCGGCGCCGACGAGCAGCAGCCCGGCGATCACGCCGACCACGAGCAGCGCCTGGATGCCGATGCCGAAGCGCAAGCCCGCGAGGTTCAGGCCGGCGAGGGAGACGATCGTCGCCGCGCCGATGAGCGCGCTGCCGTTCGCGCCGAGGTCGACGATCTCGGCGAGGTAGTCGCCGAACGAGAACGCGAGCATCGCCATCGACCCCGTGTGGATCACCGCGAAGCGCGACCACGCGAACAGGAAGCCGACGCCGTCGCCGTAGGCCTTGCGCAGGAAAAAGTAGTCGCCGCCCGGATCGGGGAACGCGCCCGCGAGCTCGGCGAAGCACAGCGCGCCCGCGAGCGACATCGCGCCGCCGAACGCCCAGGCCGCGAGCAACGCGAAGTCGCTCGGAATGCTCCCGGCGGCGAGCGGCGCCGACTTGAAGATGCCGGCGCCGACGACCATGCCGACGCACACTGACACGGCGTGCCAAACGCCGAGCCGGCGCCGCGGCGCGACGGAAGCAGATGCCGCGATGCGCGGCGGGAGGGTCATCATGGTGCGTATGCGCGCGACGGAACGGCGCAGATTCTGCACCGGCCGCGAGCCCGGCGACCAGCACGGGCACGTTCTCGAGGTTCGCCCGATCGATCCCATGCCCGCGACTGTCGTGAGAAAACAACGCCTTATGCGGAGGAGTTGCCACGTTCGATCAATGGCCCGGCGCGAAAGCGACACAAGAACTAGACGGTACGGTATGATCGCCCCACACCACCGGCAACAGGTGGGAGGGGAGACAACACCGTGAATCAGACCAGCACCCGCACCGCGTCCGGGAAGCCGCTCCAACTTAGCGCGCTCGCCGCCGCCATTGCGTTTTCGTTAGGCGCACCGCTGCAGACATCGTTGGCGCAAGAAAAAACCAGCGACCAACAACGCACCTTGGAAGAGATCGTCGTGACCGGCTCGCGCATCCAGCGCAACGACTACGTCTCGCCGAACCCGGTGAGCACGTTCGACGCGGCGAAGATGGAGAGCCTCGGCCTCGTCAACGTCGCCGACGTCATAACGCAGGTGCCGCAGAACGTGTCGCAATTTCAGGCTTCGACCACGGGCGGCGGCGCATTCTTCGTCGGTTCGACGCTCGCCAACCTGCGCGGCCTCAACCCGTTCTTCGGCACTCGCACGCTCACGCTCGTCGATTCGCGCCGGTTCATTCCTACGACCCAGGGCGATAGCGTCGATCTGAACTTCATCCCATCCATCCTGATCTCGCGGACGGAAGTCGTGACCGGCGGCGCTTCGGCGGCGTACGGCTCCGGCGCCGTCTCGGGCGTGGTCAACATTCTTCTCGACAAGACGTTGCAGGGAGTGAAGCTCGACCTCGACTACGGCACCACGGGTGCGGGCGACGGCGACAACTATCACTTGGGCGTCGCGGGCGGCAGCGGTTTCGCCAACGACAAAGGCCACTTCGTCGTCGGCGGCGAATATCAAAAGGCGGACGCCATTCAAAGTTGCTCCGACGCGCGCAGCTGGTGCGGCGCGGGCAGGGGAATGTTCAGCAACAACACCGGCTTCGCATTTGGGGTGGGCGCTCCGTATGCCCAGAAGATTCCGGGCCAGCCGGCCAACATCATCGTATCCAACCTGCGCCAGAATCAGCTCAGCCGCAACGGCGTGATTTTCAACAACGCGCAGGGCGCGACGACGACGTCGCAGTTCAATGCGGCGGGCACCGACATCGTGCCGTTTGCCGTCGGGCCGGAAGGCTGGCGCGGCGTGGGCGGCAGTGTCGTCGGCGGCGATGGCGAGTCGACGTACAAAAATGAGTCCCTGTATCCGGAAATCGAGCGCAAGACCGTCTATGGCCACGCGGACTGGGACTTCAGCGACAAGCTCAAGGGCTTTGCCGATCTCTCCTGGGGTAACGTCGTAGGCATCAATCATCAATGGGCGCCGGGCCAGAACACCGTCAACACTTGCATTCGGCCCGACAACGCGTTTCTGGGCACCTTGTCGGCGAATGCGCAAGCCGCGCTCACGGCGCGCGCCGGCAACTCGCCGTTCTCCACCAACGTCACCTGCGGCTTCACCATTAACCTCGGCTTTGGACCGATCCCGCTCGACCCGGGTGGCACGATCGTCAGCAAGGATTGGTCGGCTCAAAACGACCAGACGGTGACCACCGACACGGAGGTCACCCGTTTCGTCGTCGGGCTGGATGGTGAAATCAACGACAAGTGGGGCTGGGACGTCTACTACCAGAACGGCAAGACCACACGAGATCAGATCGGTCACGGGTACACGACGAATTGGCGCTACTACATGGCGGCGGACGCGATCATCGATACGCGTGCGGGTTCGTCCACGCTAGGCAAGCCGATTTGCCGCGCGGTCATCGCTGGTGTGCCGGACCCGAACGTCGATCCCTCGCTGATCAATGGCTGCCAGCCACTGAACCCGTTCGGCACCGCGTCTGCTTCGCAGGCCGCGCTAGGCTATTCCTTCGGCGATCTGACCGAGTCCAACATCATTAACCAGGACGTGTACGCGGGCACGATCTCCGGCGAGCTCTGGAAGGGCTGGAGCGCCGGGCCTCTGCGGGGCGCCGGCGGCATCGAGTACCGCACCGAGGACCTCGTCAACAACGCGGGCAACCTGCCGCGGCCGCAGCGCACGGACTTCCCCTTGCAGTACGGCGATTCGTTCGCCGGCGACACGACCGTGAAGGAAGCCTTCGTGGAGCTCGAGATGCCGTTCCTGCGCGATCTGCCGGGCGCGAAACTGCTCACGGTCAATGTCGCGGGCCGGCGCTCCGAGTACGAGAACGTCGGCGGCGTCGGGACGTCCGGTGAGACCGGCACGCAATCGTTCAACACGTGGAAGTTCGCCTTCGTGTACGACCCCGTGGACTGGCTCCGCTTCCGCGGCAGTCGATCGCAAGACTTGCGCGCGGCGAGCTTCCGCGAGCTGTATTACTCGCAGAGCATTCCGCCGGGCGGCTTTTTCGGCTACGTGCAGAATCCGACGGTGCCCGCGGGGACGTATGGCTTCTTCGGAGACCCGTCGTGGCTGATCTTGTCGGGTAATCCGCAGTTGCAGCCCGAGGAGTCGCTCACGGAGACTTACGGCTTCGTGCTGTCGCCGGGCGGCGGCGCCGAGGGGCTGCATTTCTCGGCGGACTACTACGAGATCACGATCAAGGGCGGCCAGAGGCTCGACGGCGCGCCCACCGTGACCAACGGGTGCTTCAACCTGCACCAGCAGTTCCAATGCGATCGGATCGTGTTCGGGCCGCCTACGGTCGCGGGCAACCCGACGAGCAACATCCTCGAGGTCCACGTTCCGTACATCAACGCGTCGCCGTACACGGCGAGGGGCATCGACTACTCGTTCGATTACCCGCTGCACCTCGCAAACGGGACGATCTCCTTCAACCTCACCGCCACGCAGGCCAGGAACCTGTTGTTCCAGGACACGATCTCGCTCGCCATCAAAGACGTCGCCGGGCAATCGGGCGGCGGCTTCGGCTTCTTGCCCGACGTTGCGCCGGCGCCGGAATGGATCGGTAACCTCATCGTGAGCTACTTCCGCGATAAGTTCTCGATCACGGGTCAGGCGCGGTACACGGGCGGGGGGAAACTGGACTTGCTGGATCCCTACCTCGGTCCCAGCGATCCCGGCTACAACCCGGGGCTCACCGGAAGCGTGAGCAACAGCGACGTGCCGAGCCACGTGACTATGAACTTGTCGGGCTCGTACGACCTCAAGCTCGGGAGCATGAAGCGTACCGAGCTATTCGGTTCGATCACCAACTTGTTCGACAAGGACCCGCCGTTCTCCGGCAACAACGGATTCGGCGTCGGCGGCGTCAATGCCGCGTTCTTCGATACGCTCGGACGGACCTACCGCGTCGGGATACGGATGGACTTCTGATCGGCCGCAAATTCGAGCGGCGTTTTCGCCGCGTCTGAAACCGATGCCGCATGGCGCAAGCCATGCGGCATCTCTCTTTGCGGGATCCTCGGCGCGCCCGCGGCGTCAGAATAGGTCGGCCTGTCGCCGGTCCCCGATCACGCGCTCGAAGTCGAGCCGGAGCGCTTCGAGCACGGGTTCCGCGACCGGCCGCACCTGCTTTTCGACGTAGTGCTCGCGGTCGAGCGGGTGCTTGCGGTTGTCGAGCGGCTCGGGGCCGGCGCTCGTCACGACGTAGCTCACGGTGCGGCCCTGCGGCTTGCCGGACTTGCGGGCGGCAGCTACGTGCGGCGGCGTGCTCGCCGTGTAGTCGTCGGCCGCCTTGCGCAGGTTCTTGCGGTAGACGAGCTCGTCGTCGAGCTTGCCCGCTCGCACCTGGCGTACGACGTCGGCGAGATAGCCGTCGACGGGCCGGTCGGTGAAGAGCCGCGTGTAGAGCTCGCGCTGCACACGCTTCGCGAGCGCGGTCCAGTCGCGGCGCACGACCTCGAGGCCCACGAATTCAACTTCGCCGCCGTGGACGAGGCCGGCGTAGCGCTTGCTCGCCCCGCGTGCGCTCCCGCGCGCGTGCGGCAGAAACAGCTTCGCGTAGAGCTTCTCGAACTCGAGCTCGAGCCGGCTCTCGCGCTGCCAGCGGTCGGCGATGTGCCGCTCCAAGTCCGCGTTGAGCTCGTCGACGAGCCGGCGCGCGAGCCGCTGCGCTTCGTCGCCGTCGTCGCGGCCGGAGCGGACGAACAGGCTGTCGGTGTCGCCGTACAGGACGTCGAAGCCCGCGGCCTCGAACCAGCGCTTCGACCAGAGCAGCATCTCGCGCCCCATGCCGGTGATCGAGTTCGCGAGCGCCGGGTTGTAGAACCGGCACGCGGGCGTGCCGAGCACGCCGTAGAACGAGTTCATCAGGATCTTGATGGCTTGCGACGCGACGGCGTCGCCGCGCTTCTTCGCCGCCTCGCGCCGCGGGAAGAGCTCGTCGAGCATCCCCGGCAGGATTGCGGGCTCGCGACGGAACGCGCCCTCGACCGTGCGGATCAAGTCGTCGCTTAAGACGGGCTCGGGCACGTAGGCGAGCGGGTCGATGTTGAACGTGCGGATGATCGACGGATACAGGCTCTTGAAGTCGAACACCCAGACGTTCGGGTGGAGGCCCGTGACCGGCTCGAGCACGTGGCCGCCTTGCTGCGCCGCGTAGACGCGCGAGTCGTCGCCGCGCACCGTGGGCGCGACCACGTCGAGCCGCTCGAGCTCGGAGAGATACAGGAAATCGAACGACGCGATGCTCGCGGCCACGCGGTCGGGCGTCATGCCGGTGAGCGCGCTGCGCGCGAACGCGAGCCGCACGAGGTCGAGCTTCATCACGATGTCGAACGCGAGCCGCGCGTCGGTGCGCGCGTAGAGCGCGAACGCGGCGAGGTCGTGCTCGTAGTTGTGCTGGATCTCGGCGACGCGGTCGCGCGCGTCGCCCGCCACCGCTTTGCCCTCGCCGAGCACCTCGCGTGCGACGGCGTCGAGCGAGTAATCGTCCATCCGTACGAACGCGCCGCGCAGGAGATCGATGCCGTCGAGCGCGAGCCTCCCCGGGATCGACGCCTGGCCGCTGCCGAAGTAGCCCTCGGCCTTGCGCAGCCGCAGCGCACCGGGCTCGCGGCCGAGCTCGAACGGATGGCGCAGCCGCGCCGCGATCCTCTGTAGCACGGTCAAGTCGAAGTCGATCGTGTTCCATCCCGTGAGCACGTCGGGATCGAAACTCGCGACGCGCCCGCAGAACGCGTCGAGCGCGGCCTTCTCGTCGGCGCAGCGCGTCGCGCGGTCGGGCATCGTGCGGCCCGCGGGGTCCACGATCAGCACCTCGTCGACGCCGGGCGCGTAGAGCGAGATCGCGAGGAGGCGGGTGGCTTGCGCGTCGGTCTCGATGTCGAACGACAGCACGCGCGGCTCGAGCGTCACGGCCGCCGGCCGCAACGTGGGGTTGTCGAACCTGCAGGCGATGCCGCCGGCGCCCCGTGCGGCGTCGCCGACGATCTCGCAGCCGCCCTTGATGCCGCGCTCGATCAAGTAGCGCGACGCGAAGCGGACGTCGGCCTCGAACGTGTCGATCCCGGCCTTGTGCAGCCGGTCGCGCAGCGGCGGCACGTCGGGCGGCGCAGCCGTCTCGACGCGGTCGACGGACGCACCCGCGAATGTGCGTTTCGCGGTCGGTTGCAGGCGCGACGCGCCGAGCGCAGACGCGCGCTCCGCGTCGTCCGCGCGAATGAAGAAGTGCGGGCGCTGCCGGTCGTCGCGGACCAGGAACGTGGCGCCGTCCTCGAGCCGTCCGTAGAGCTGCACCACCGGGCGGCGCTCGCCGTCGGCTCCCGCCGCGACGCGGTACGTGGCCTGCAGAATGAACCCGCGCGCGACGCTCATGGGGACAGCTTAGGTCTTCGGGTGTGCCTCTCTTCGGCCGCGCGCAGCCACCGCGACGTCAGCACGGCCGGAGTGAGACACGCCCGAAAAGGTAACATGTCCCTAATTTAAGTTGCGGGCGCGGTCGAGCAAGAGCTCGCGCTCGCGTGCGTTGCGCGTGAGCTCCGCCGCGCGCTCGAACTCAGCGCGCGCCTCGGCCGAGCGGCCGAGCTTTGCGAGCAGGTCGCCGCGCACGCTAGGCAGCAGGTGGTAGCCCTTGAGCGCCGGCTCGCCGGCAATCGTGTCCACCACCTCGAGCCCTGCGGCCGGGCCGAGCGCCATCGCGACGGCCACGGCGCGGTTGAGCTCCACGATCGGCGACGGCGCCGCCGCTGCGAGCTCGGCATAGAGCTCGGCGATCCGCCGCCAATCGGTATCCGCGGCCACGACGGCGCGCGCGTGGCACGCGGCGATCTCAGCCTGCAGCACGTACGGGCCGCGCGCACCGCCGAGCCGCGCCGCCCGCGTGAGCGCCTCGAGCCCCCGCCGGATCAGTAGGCCGTTCCAGCGGCTGCGGTCCTGATCGAGCAGAAGCACGGGCTCGCCCCTCGCGTTGGTCCGCGCCGCGAAGCGCGACGCCTGGATCTCGAGCAGCGCGGCGAGGCCCTGAACCTCGGGCTCGAGCGGCGCGAGCTCCGTCAGGATTCGGGCGAGCCGCAGCGCGTCCTCGCAGAGACCGGGGCGCAGCCAGTCGTCGCCGGCGGTCGCCGCATAGCCTTCGTTGAAGATCAGGTAGATCACACCGAGCACGGACGCGAGCCGCTCGGAGAGCTCCTCGCCGCGCGGCACCTCGTACGGCACCTTCGCGTCCGCGAGCGTGCGCTTGGCGCGCACGATCCGCTGCGCGATCGTGGGCTCCGGCACGAGGAACGCGCGCGCGATTTCGTCCGTCGTGAGGCCGCCGACCAGGCGCAGCGTGAGGGCGACGCGCGCCTCCACCGAGAGAACGGGATGGCAGGCGGTGAAGATGAGCCGCAGCATGTCGTCGCCGATCTCGTCGTCGAGTGCCTCCACGAGATCCTCCTCGTGCGTGGCCGGCTCGTCCTCGATCTCGCGCGCGATCTCGGCATGCTTGCGCGCGAGCATCTTGTTGCGGCGTAGTGCGTCGATCGCGCGGTTCTTCGCCGCGGCCATGAGCCACGCGCCGGGATTGTCGGGGATGCCGGCCCCCGGCCACTCATTCAACGCGGTGACGAGCGCGTCCTGGGCGAGCTCCTCGGCGAGGCCGACGTCGCGAACGATGCGGGCGAGGCCTGCGATGAGACGCGGGGCTTCGATTCGCCAGACCGCGTCTATCGCGCGATGGGTGTCGGTGGTCGTTGTCATGGCCACCGATCACACCAAATCCCGCGCTACGTCGGCAAGTGTCGCGCGCGCATCCATCGTGTCTCGGGGAGGACCCTGCGAGGTGCGACCGCCGCCACCGTCGAGGGTCAACGGCCAAAGGGAGACGCGACCGACGCGAGTCAGCCGTGCCGTGGCCGCGGCGCGTCCCAGGGGCCGTAAAGGCGTCGGACTTCGTTTTCGGCGCGGTAGGACTTGCCGAGGATCTCGCGGTGGATGTCGAGGAAGCGTCGAGCGTGCGCGATCGCTTCCTCGCGCGAGGCGACTTCGACGATCGCGAAGCCGCCGATGACTTCCTTGGCCTCGGCGAACGGTCCGTCGGTGACGCCGATCTCGCCGTCTTCGAGCGTGACGCGCGGCCCGCTGAGCGCCATGCCGCCGGTCGCGACTATGACGCCTGCTTTGGTCATCTCCTCGCCGAGCTTGGCGAGCGCCCTGATCAGCTTTGGATTCGGCGGACCCGTGGGTGCGTCGAGCGACTTGGTGGTCAACAGGAATCTCATGAGGAGTATCCTTCATCAGTAAGAAATCGTTGAAGTTATCTACGACGCTCAGCGTCGACCGAACGGCAACAGCAGCGGCTCGAGCCGTGGATCGCGGAGCACGAGGCCGACCCACATCGGGATCGCTAAATAGAGTGAGAAGAGCACGTGCGTGAGCCACGGATCGCCGACTCTCACGTGGGTGGCGATCGCGCCGCCGAATAGGCCGGTCAAGAGGATCGCGCCGAGCACTGCAGTGCGGGGCCAGGCGTAGAGCAGGGTACACAGGAGTATGAGCACGCCGAGCGGCCGCGCGATGTCGGGATAGCCGAGCTCCACTTGCGAGTCGACGACGGCCTGGATCTTGACCAGCTTGAGCCCGGCGTCGAGGAGCAGGAACAGCACGGGCAGGGCGCTCAAGACGCGCCCGGTCCAGAGCCGCGAGGTCGAGACCGACGGGGGTCGAAGGACGGTGGCCATGACAGTTCTCCCGAAAGTTAGTGGTGACGCTTCGAGCTTGGCCGCCGCCGATCCGGCGTCGTCGAGCCTCGCTCTATGCACACGACGAACCAGGGGCGGGCGGATCGACAGCCTTCAGTGTCTACCTTCGAAAGAATCTATAACCGTATGATTTTACTTACGGACGTGGATCGCTAGTACGGCTCGCCGTTCTTGTGCGCGAAGACCCCACCGGCCGCATGCTGCAGGAGCTGCATGTCGATGTCGGAGTAGTAGCAGTCGTCCTCTTTCTTGCGGCTACCGACGACGATGAGTCGCGCCACGGCGCCGCTATTGTTCACGATATGGTGCCCGTTGCCGGTGCCCGCCGGAAATCCCGCGACGCTGCCCGGCGCGAGGGCCGTTTCGCCCTCGTCGGTGACGAGCGTGGGCGTGCCTTCGATCACGTAGACGAGCTCGTCCTCGTGCGTGTGCCAATGGCGCTGCGACGACCAGCCCCCGGGCTCGAGCGTGAGCAAATGCACGCCGAAGTCCTTGAGACCGAAGGGGTCGCCCAAGTTGCGGTTCGACCTTGCGAGGCAAGGCTTGTCGAACGGCGGTGGATAACGCGAGCCCCGCCGCTCGGGGAGGTCGCCAACGGTCATGCTCGGTGGGGTCGTCGCCGCCATTCGTGCGTCTCTCGGTCGCGCGCCACGGAAGAATTGCGGACATGCTACGTTTTCGTCGGGTCGGCCGAGGGTCTCGGTGCGGCGTAGGCGAAAAGGCAACATGTCCCTATTTTTCGAAAGGTAGCATGGCCCGACGGAGAAAGACGAAGCGCGGTCGCTTGAGCCTCGGCCGATGGCTGCCGCGCAAGGCTGCGCGCCGGCGGTGGTGGCGCGCCTTCCGGAGTGCGCCGCGGTCGGTGCAGGCGACGCTCGTGCTCGCTCTCGGCGCGGTTCTGTTCTTCGCCGTGAACTGGACCTACCAGGTGGCCCGCAAGCCGTCGGAGCTCCTGTTCCCCGTGAGCGGCGCGTTCTACAAGGCGCCGAGGGAAACTTGGGGCGCGTACGGCGGACTGTTTCGCCGCCACTCGACCGCGGTGCTCACGCCCGACCTGCTCGCGGCGCTCGCCCAGGTCGAAGGCTCGGGCAACCCGGTGGTGCGCACCTATTGGCGGTGGTCGCTCACGAACGAGCCGTTCGAGATCTATCGGCCGGCGTCGAGTGCAGTCGGGATGTATCAGATCACTGACGGCACGTTCGAAGAGGCGCGCCGCTACTGTGTGCACCGGCACGTCGTCGTCGAGCAGGGACCGTGGTACGACGTCAAGTCGTGCTGGTTCAACTTCCTGTACACGCGCACGGTGCCGTCGCACGCGGTGGAGCTCACGGCCGCGTACCTCGATAGGAACGTGGCGGATGTCTTGGAGCGCCAACGGATCACGGGGGCTACGCTTCGGCAGAAGCAGAATCTCGCGGCGCTGATGCACCTATGCGGCGCGGGTGCGGCGGCGGCCTACGTGCGCCGCGGATTCTCGTTCACGCCCGGGGAACGCTGCGGCGCGCACGACGCGCGCCTCTATCTCGGACGGGTGACCGCGATGCAGCGCGT
>Ga0137410_10000670_pt1 | contig 23741 bp, 19 predicted proteins | sample CZODoug1_16funga_FD_108878 | JGI IMG/M metagenome (GOLD analysis project Ga0137410, IMG submission 108878) | Vadose zone soil fungal communities from Angelo Coast Range Reserve, California, USA - CZODoug1_16fungal (Illumina Assembly) | ecosystem: Environmental > Terrestrial > Soil > Vadose zone... | reverse complement strand
CTTCGGAGGGCAGGAGTACGAGGCGCGCCGGTTCGAGCGCTCGAACCAGAAGCAGCGCGGCTTCAACATGCGGCAGACCGTGGCCGCTTCCGGGACGACGCCGATCGTGCAGATCTTCATGTCTATCGCGGTCGCGGTGATCATCAGCATCGCGCTGCAGCAGTCCGCCGCCAAGGAATTGAGCGTGGGCGACTTCGTGTCGTTTCTCACCGCGTTGCTCTTGCTGCTGGCGCCGATCAAGCATCTCACCGAGGTGAGCGCGCCCCTTCAGCGAGGGCTCGCGTCCGCCGAGAGCGTGTTCGAACTGCTCGACGAACGCCCCGAGGAGAACACGGGCACGCGCGTCCTGCCGCGCGCAGGCGGGCGTGTACGATACGAGAGCGTATCGTTCGCCTACCCGGGCGCGGGACGAGAGGCCCTCGACGACGTGAGCGTCAGCATCGAGCCCGGCGAGACGATCGCGCTCGTCGGCCCATCCGGCGGCGGCAAGACCACGTTCGTCAACCTGCTGCCGCGTTTCTACGATGTGACCGGCGGCCGCATCCTGATCGACGGAATCGACACGCGCGAAATCACGCTCGAGAGCCTGCGCGCGAGCGTCGCGCTGGTGTCGCAAAACGTCACCCTGTTCAACGACTCGGTCGCAGCGAACATCGCGTACGGCAGGGCGGGCGGCGCATCCCGCTCCGAGCTCGAGGCGGCAGCGCGCGCCGCGCACGCGCTCGATTTCATCCGCGAAATGCCCGAAGGTCTCGACACGCTGATCGGTGAAGACGGCGTGCGCCTCTCCGGCGGCCAGCGCCAGCGCCTCGCGATCGCGCGCGCCCTGCTCAAGGACGCCCCCATCCTGCTTCTAGACGAGGCGACCTCCGCGCTCGACAGCGAGTCGGAGCGCCACGTGCAGGCGGCGCTCGAGGAGCTGATGCGCGGGCGCACGACGATCGTCATCGCGCACCGCCTCTCGACCATCGAGCACGCCAACCGCATCGTCGTGCTGCAGCGCGGCCGCATCGCCGAGACGGGCAACCACGTCGAGCTGCTCGCGAAAAGCGGCGTCTACGCGAAGCTGTACCGCATCCAATACGCGCTGGAGCACGAGGACGCCTGAGGCAGGACGACTTTGAGGATTGTCCATACCGAATCGTCGTGCGGCTGGGGAGGCCAGGAGCTGCGGATCATCGTCGAGTCTGAAGGCATGCTCGCGCGGGGGCACGAAGTGTGCGTCGTGGCCCCGCCCGAGTCGCGCATCTTCGCCGAGACGCGCCGCCGCGGGATCCCCGCGCGCAGCGCCCCGATCGCCCGCAAGGGTCTTCGCGGATTGTGGGCGCTGCGCCGCGTGCTCTCCGAGCGCTGGGCCGACGTCGTCAACAGCCACAGCTCGACCGACAGCTGGCTAGCCGCGGCGGCGCTGCGCACCCTCTCCCGGGCGCCCCGACTGGTGCGCACCCGACATGTCTCGGCGCCCATTCCCGGGCACGTCCTCAACCGCTGGCTGTACTGCAACGCGACGGCGCACGTCGTCACCACAGGCGAGCGCCTGCGCGAGCAGGTGATGCGCGAAACGGGTCTGGACGCGACGCGCGTCAGCTCGGTGCCCACCGGCATCGACCTCGCGCGCTTTGCACCGGGCGACCGCCTCGCGGCACGCGCGAACCTGGGATTGCCCAGGGACGTTTTCCTGATCGGTATCGTCGCCACGCTGCGAAGCTGGAAAGGCCATCGCTACCTGGTGGAGGCCGTCGCCGCAATCCCGGGGGCGATGCTGGCGATCGTCGGCGACGGGCCCGGCGCGGATAACCTGCGGGCGCAGATGAAGATGCTCGGCATTGATTCGCGGGTCCGCATGCCGGGAAACCAGGACGACGTCGTTCCATGGCTGCGCGCCTTTGACGTCTTCGCGCTGCCTTCCTACGCCAACGAGGGCGTGCCGCAGGCGATCATGCAGGCGATGGCCTGCGGCATCGCCGTCGTTTCGACACCGATCGGTTCCATCCTCGAAATCGTGCGTGACGGAGAGACAGGGCTGATCGTCCCTCCGGAAAATGTCGCGGCGCTGCGAACCAGCCTGCTGCGGCTCAGGGAAGATGCCGGGCTTCGAGAGCAGCTCGCGAAATCGGCTCGCGAGTTCGCGGTTTCGCGTTTCGCCGCATCGACGATGATCGAGCGTATGGAGAAGATCTTTGCGGCAGCCGCTCTTGCCGGGCAGCCGTGACGACGCCGGTTCCACACCAGACGGTGCTCGTCGTGGTAGTCGCGAGAATCGGCGACACCCTACTTGTCACCCCGGCGCTACGCGCATTGAAGCAATCTTCCGGGCGCCTCACCGTTTTGGCACATCCGAAGCGGCTTGAGGTCCTGCGCAATCTGAGCTTCATCGACGACCTCGGGGGCATAACCAAGAACACGGCATGGCTCAAGGCGCTGGTTTCGCCCCACTACGATCTGGCAGTCTGCTACGGGCGCGAGCCGGCGCTGTTCCGGTACTGTGCGCGGACAGCCGACCGGGTCATTGCATTCGACAGCCCCGAACTGAGAAGCTTATTCGGAAATGCGGTGACACGGGTGCCGGTGCCCCCGGAATCGTCCATGCATGCAGTCGATGAAAGATCCCTCCTGGTGGAAGCTGCAGGAGTGCCGGTCCAGGACAAACGCCTTGCCTACGTCGTGACGCCGGACGAGAGGGCCTTTGCCGGCCAGTGGCTGGCGCGGCGTGGCCGAGTCGGCAATGATCTATTGATAGGTTTGCACCCGTTCAGTTTCCCGACGAAGTCCCACAGAAACTGGCCTCTGGAAAATTTCCTGGAGCTCGCGGCGAGAATTGTCGGGCAGTACCCGGCAAGCCATATTCTGCTGCTGGGAGATGCGAGCGCAAGGAAGCGTCTCGCCGTTCTCAAGGAAACGCTGCGGGAACGTTGCACCATTGCCGCCGGTTCGCTCACCTTGCGGCAATATGCCTCCCTGCTTGAGAGGCTGTCGCTGTACGTGGGTGTCGACACGGGGCCGACGCATATCGCCGGCGCACTGGGCGTGCCGATGGTCGCGCTCTATCATCCCGCGTACCTGGGGCGCTACCTGATGCCCATAGGGCATCCGCGCTGCATTGCGCTGGAGCATCCGGCGACCATGTCTGGGAACTTGGGCGAAGGCGGAATGGAGTTGATTACGGTCGATCAGGTGTGGAATGCAGCGCGCCGTCTAATGGATACCTAGCCGGGAAATGAAACCCCGCGTATTGCTGTTGAGCCAGGAAGTTCATCCCATACCGCCACGCAAAGGAGCGGCCGTCGAGCAATGGATCGATGCGGTGGCGCACCGGTTGGAGCGTTACGAGCCGCATGTTGTGAGCGTTCCCCACCCCGTCCGACCTGACTCCGAAGTTAACGGCAATGTGCGCTATCACCGGATTCGGATTGGCCGAGTCTACAATCGCGTGTTCCGCAAGCTTACCCGTCTCGACCCGTATTCCTATGCCGATCGGATCGTGCACTATGCGAATTCGAACGCCCCGGCAATCGTGCATATTCACAACGCTCCCAAATTCGTGGATCAGCTCGCCGGGCGAATCAGGGGAGCCCGGATCGTTCTTCACATGCACAATGAAAAAGAGGACCGAGTCCGCAGCCGGCTCGACGCCCTGATTGGTTGCAGCGACTACATTCGAAACTGGTTCGAGGCGCGCGGCTTGTCTGTCGATCGCTACGGCGTAATTCCCAACGGGGTGGATACGCGCCTTTTCAGGCCCCTGCAGCCGGACGCCGGGCGCGCATTGAGACAGAAGGCGAACATTCCTGTCGATCGCTTTGTGGTGCTTTTTGTGGGAAGAATTTCGCCCGAGAAAGGGCCTGACCTGCTGGCGGAAGCAACACGTTGGCTCGATCCCTCGCGCTTTCACTTGCTGTTTGTCGGGGAGTGGTCAAAGGGCGACGCCGGCACAAGCGCGCGGGTGAGATACGCCCGGAAGCTGGAAGAGCTGTTGCGCACCGTGCCGCACACGATACTCGATACGCTTGCCCCGGCGAATATGCACTCCGTGTATGGACTGGGCGACCTGGTGGTCATCCCTTCCCGTTTCGAAGAGCCCTTCTCGATGGTGGCTATCGAAGCCATGGCGTGTGGGGTGCCGGTCCTCGCGTTTCGAAGGGGAGGGATGGCGGAATACCTTGTGGACCGCGAGAACGCGCTGGTCGTGGACCCCGAAGTGTCGGCCAAGGACCTCGCCCATTCCATCGAACACGCGGCGCAGAACCCGACTGGCCTCGCCGGGATGGCTGCACGCGCTCGAAGCACGGTTGAGCGGCGGTTCACTTGGGATCGCGTGGTGGCCGACACCGAGCGGCTTTACGACGATCTTCTGGCGCAGCAATGAGGATCTGCATATACAACGTCACGAGCTGCCACCTTCACGGCGGGCTGGAGACCTACTGCTGGGAAATGGGGCGGGCGCTGGCCCGGCGCGGCCATGAGGTCACGCTGGCGGCGGGCGCGCGCGGCGGCGCCTGGCACGGCGAGGTGAAGCTCGCGCAGTTTCCCTTTCGCCTCGAGCAGGATTGGCCGGATTTCGGACACCGCTTCCAGCGGCTCATGGAGCGCTTGTCGTTCGCGCGCACCGCGCTCGATCACGTGCTGGGCGCCGGCTACGACGCGGTGGTCATCGCGAAGCCCTACGATTTTCCGCCGATGTGGAGAGCGAGGCGCCGCGGCCTGAAGGCGCAGGTCGCGTTTCACGCGAGCGGCACCGAATTCTATTTCGGCGACCGCCGCTTCTGCGGCGTGGTCGATCACTGGCTCGCGGTGAGCCGCCACACGGCCGTGCAGCAGGAGGCGCGTTACGGGCGGCCCACGGCGGTCATCTACAACGGCGTCGACGCCGAGCGATTTCGCGCGGTCGCGCGAAATCCCGAGCTGCGCCGGGCCTGGGGCGTGCCCGCGAGCGCGCGCCTCATCGTCAGCACCGGCCGGCTGGTCGGCTGGAAGGGTCTCCGCGTCATCGTGTCCGCGATGCCCCGGCTGGAAGACGACGTCCACTATCTGGTGGTCGGCTCGGGCAGCGAGGCCGAGCCCTTGCGCACCCTCGCGCAGGAGCAGGGCGTGGCGGGCCGGGTGCATCTCGCAGGGCGCATCGAGCACGCGCGGCTGCCCGAGCTGCTCAGCCAGGCGGACGTCTACGTCCAGCCCTCGATCGGCGAGGAGTCCTTCGGGATCAGCGTCGCCGAGGCCATGGCGTGCGGCCTGCCGGTCCTCGCGTCGGACTTCAGCGCCCTGCCGGAGGTGGTGGGGCGCGGCGAGTCGGGTGTGTTGCTCGCTCCGGGGGACGTCGGCGCCTGGGCCTCCGCGCTCGGCGCGCTGCTCGCCGATCCCGACCGGCGGCGGCGCTTGGGCGCCGCGGCGCGGGCGCGCGTCGAGGCGAAATTTACCTGGGAGGCGTGCGCCGGCGAGCTGGAGGAGGCTTTTCGAAAGGGTGCGACATGTGCGGCATCGTAGGCGCCGTGCTCGCGCCCGGCGCCTCCGCGCGGATGGAGGATGCGATCAAGCGCCTGCATCACCGTGGCCCGGACGACAGCGGCCAGTGGAGCGAGGAGAGCGCACATCTCGGCTTCGCGCGCTTGTCGATCATCGACCTCAGCGACAGCGGCCACCAGCCGATGGTCTCGCCCGACGGCCGCTACGTGATCGTCTTCAACGGGGAGATCTACAATTTTCCCGAGCTGCGCGCGCAACTCGATGCGGCGGGCGAGACCTTCCGCGGGCACTCCGACACCGAGGTGCTGCTGCGCGTCTTCCTGCGCGAGGGCTTCGAGCGCTGCCTCGCGAAGCTGCGCGGCATGTTCGCATTCGCGGTCTGGGACCGGCGCGAGAAGACGCTGTCGCTCGCGCGCGACCGCCTGGGCGTGAAGCCGCTCGTCTACGCCGAGACGGGCACGGGGTTCGTGTTCGCCTCGGAAATCCAGGCGCTGTTCGCGCTCGACCCCTCGCTTCCGCGCGACCCCGACGTCCGCGGCATCGACCACTACCTCACCTTCCAGTACATCCCGGCTCCCATGTCGGGTTTCGCGGCGATCCGCAAGCTTCCGCCCGCGCACGCCATGGTGGTGAGGAATGCCCGGGTCGAGCGGGTGTTCCGGTACTGGGACCTCGATCTGACCAAGCGCAGCGCGCTGTCGTTCGGGGAAGCCTGCGAGGCGCTGCGCGAGCAGGTGCTCGAGGCGACCAGGCTGCGCCTGGTGTCCGATGTGCCCCTCGGTGCATTTCTCTCCGGCGGGATCGACTCGAGCATCACTGTGGCGGCGATGGCCAAGCTCGGCGCCTCGCCGCTGCGGACCTACTCGATCGGCTTCGAGGACGAGCGCTTCAACGAGCTGCCCCATGCGAAGGAGATCGCGACGCACCTGGGAACCGAGCACCACGAGATGATGGTGAAGGCCGACGCCGTCGCCATCATGCCGATGATGATCGATCACCTGGGCGAGCCGCTCGCCGACAACTCGGTGATGCCCACCTACTACGTGTCGCAGTTCGCGCGCAGCGGCGTGACGGTCGTACTCACCGGCGACGGAGGAGACGAAGTGTTCGCGGGCTACCGCCGCTTCTACCAGATCCGGCGGCTGGAGTGGCTCGCGCGGCGCGGCCTGCTGCCGCTATGGCGCGGGCTGCGTCGGATGACAGTGGCGCTGGAGAACCGCGCGCGGCCGAAAAAAATCCATCGCCGATTTCCGTCAACGCGGGCCGACGAGATGCTCGCGCTCGACGATGGGCTCGCACGCTACAAGCATCTGCTCGCGTTCTACTCCGATCCGGAGAAGGAGGGCGTGCTCACCCCGGAGCTGCGCGCGCGCATCGGCGAGAGCCGCACCACCGAGTACCTTGCGGCGCATTTCCAGGTGCCCGGCGACGACGTCCTCAACCGCTATCTGTATCTCGATCTCACGACCTACCTGCCCGAGGACATCCTGTTCAAGGTCGATATCGCCAGCATGGCGAACTCGCTCGAGTGCCGCTCGCCCTTCCTCGATCACAAATTGATCGAATTCGCGGCGACTCTGCCGGGGCATTACAAGCTTTCGCCGGCAGGGCGGCACAAGCACATCCTCAAGGCGGCGTTCGCCGATTGGCTGCCGCGGGCCTTCATGGACCGGCCCAAGAAGGGATTCTCCGTGCCGCTGACGCGCTGGCTGAGGGAGGATCTTGCCGACATGATGCGCGAAACGCTGGTGTCGAGAAAAACGCTGTCGCGCTGGTTCCGGCAAGAGGAAGTCGAGCGCTACGTCGGGGAGCACGTTTCCGGCCGCGCCTCGCACAGCACGCGGCTCTGGCCGCTGCTGGTGCTCGCGCTTTGGGTGGAGCGTTTCAAGGTGACGGCTTGACCGTTTGTACTCGGATACAGGAAAGAGGGCGGGGACAATGAAAATTTTGGTCACGGCCAGCGCGGGATTCATCGGGTCGCATCTTTGCGAAAAGCTGGTCGATCGGGGCCACGACGTCTTGTGCGTCGACAACTACTTCACGGGCAGCAAGGACAACATTACCCACCTGCCGCGCAATCCCCTGTTCGAAGCGATGCGTCATGACGTCACATTCCCGCTCTATGTCGAAGTCGACCGCATCTTCAATCTCGCCTGTCCGGCCTCCCCGATTCACTATCATTTCGACCCGGTGCAGACCACCAAGACGAGCGTGCACGGCGCGATCAACATGCTGGGGCTGGCGAAGCGGGTCAAGGCGCGGATACTGCAGGCCTCGACCAGCGAGGTCTACGGCGATCCCGAAGTGCATCCGCAGACGGAGGCGTACTGGGGCCGCGTCAATCCCATCGGTCCACGCGCCTGCTATGACGAAGGCAAGCGCTGCGCCGAGACGCTGTTCTTCGACTACTTCCGCCAGCATCGCCTGGAGATCAAGGTGGCGCGCATCTTCAATACGTACGGCTCGCGCATGTTGCGCGACGACGGGCGGGTGGTGAGCAACTTCATCGTGCAGGCTCTGCTCGGCCAGGCATCACAGGAACGAATCACACTCGCAGTGGCAAATCCGTTCGACTGGACCGTCGCCTAGGGGGGCTCGTGCACCAGTGCAGAATATGCGGCGCGCCGGGCGGAGAGTGCTTCGATGTGCGGGAAATGATGTACGGTACGCGAGAGCGGTTTGCATACTTCGCTTGCTCACTGTGCCGCTGCCTGCAGATTGCCGAGGTGCCCTCGGACCTGTCGGCTTACTATCCCCGGAACTATTATTCCCTCTCCATGTCCAGGGAATCCGGCCGGGTTAAGCGCGCCATCAGGAGTCGGAGGTTGAAAGCCCTGCTAGGGGAGGGCGGACATTTCTGGAGGTGGGTTAACCTCCGGTCGCGGCATCAACCGGCCTGGCTGTGGTGGGCGCGCATGGCACGCATAAGCGTGGACTCACGCATTCTCGACGTCGGTAGTGGTGCGGGCCGGTTGCTGGTGAACATGTCGAACTGGGGTTTTCGGCGACTGACAGGTGTGGAACCACATATCGAAGCGGATATAGCGTATCCCGGTGGTGTGCGGGTTCTGAAGCGTCCGATCGAAGACGTGGAGGGCGTGTTTGACTTCATCATGTTTCACCACTCCTTCGAGCATATCGCCGAGCCGCTTTCCGCCTTGCGCGGTGCGTGCCGACTGCTCACGCCGGGTGGACGAGCACTAATCCGGATCCCGGTTGCGGACGGCGAGGTTTGGCAGACCTACGGTGCCGATTGGGTGCAGCTTGACGCCCCAAGGCACCTGTTCCTGCATACCCGGAACAGCATCCAAATATTGACGGATCAAGCCGGATTGGAACTGGACGATGTGGTCTTCGACTCGACCGGATTCCAGTTCTGGGGCAGCGAGCTCTATCGCCGCGATATCCCGCTGCTCGACGGTGGCACGGGGAAGGCGCTCCGGCTCGAGCTGGTGTTTAGCGGGAAAGATCTCCGGGAATTCGAGGCAAAGGCACGGGAGTTGAACGAGCATGGCCGCGGCGACCAGGCTTGTTTCTTTCTGCGCAAACCGGAAGCCACTTCCTGACATGCTTGCGAGCGTCATTGTCGTCAACTGGAATGGGCTGGACGTGCTAGCGGCCTGTCTCGCTGCAATCGCTCAGAACACGTCGAGCGAAGCTTGAGCTCTGTTCCGAGGTACTAGGGCTGGAGGGAAGCGGCGCCGACGCCAAACTCAGGGCGCAGAGCCTCGACGGTTGGGACCGGCGCAAGCAGAGGTAACTCACGGAGATCATGAGCGCAGCGACTGGGCGAGAATGTCAGTCACGCGCACGCCAAGTTGCATGTGCGCCGGATCGTATTTCCCGGAGCGGATCGCGGTTTCGAACGCCTTTACCACGTTTGTGAGCGGCAGCTCGGCAGAGATATCAATGGGAACACCGGCGTCCGTCGGCGCGGCATAGGCCCTCGTCGGCTGGTGGCGGGTCAGCTTGGCTGGTGCCAAGTCGTCGTAAATCAGTACCGCCTTCTCAAGGTGCACGGCAAACCAACGCCGCTTCGGCATGAGATTGCCGAAGCGGATTTCGGCGCGAACGCCTCCGGAGAACTCCAGCGACATTTCGATGATTTCCCCCACGGTGCCTTCTACGGGACGACGCTCGGCAACGTTTGCTCTGACACGCTCCGGCATCGCACCCAGCAGATCAAGGCACAGGGCGACATCATGAGGGCCCCAATCCCAAAGGACCGGCGTGTCGGGCCGATACGGCCCATAGTTTCCCGCTTCGCTTCGGATTGCGCGAATCGGGCCACAGCCCGGTGCCATCGCTTTCAGCGCCCGGTACGCTGGATGGAAAAGGTGGGTATGCCCGACCATGAAGAAACCTGCGCGCGAAACCGCAGCGTCTCTCAATTCGATGGCTTCCTGAAGATCGAGCGTCAACGGCTTCTCGACTAGCACGGGCAGTCCGGCCTCGATCGCTGCGCGGACCATTTCCGCGTGCTGCGGCGCCGGTGCAGCAATGATCACGCCGTCGATTTCTTTCCTACTCAAGAGTAAGCGCCAATCGGTAAGTACAGCGCAATTGGCCGGAACGATGCGTGCGGTCTCAGGGTTGCGGCTCGCGACCCCCACCAGCCGCACGCCTTCGAGCTCAGCGATGGTCCTGATGTAGTTGCGGCCCCACCGGCCCGCGCCGATCAGGCCTAGGCGGATGGGGGCGGTCACGCCTCAGACCACTTGGACCTTTGGCAGCGGAATGATGAAATGCCCGCCTCCGTCGCGGAACGCGGCGTGCTTGGCCATGATCGGCCCCGCGAAGTTCCAGGCGAGGATGACGGCGTAGTCGGGTCGGCGCTCGTAGAGCTGCTGTGTGGGCACCACCGGTATGTGCATGCCGGGAGTGAAATGGCCCTGCTTGAGTGGGCTGTCGTCGACGATGAAATCGATCATGCCGGGCTCGAAGCCGAAGTGATACATCAGCGTCGTCGTCTTCGCCGGAGCGCCGAATCCTGCGATGCGTTTGCCATCCGCCTTCAGTTGCTGTAACAGGCCGACGAGTTCCGTCCTAAGGGTCTCGATGTGAGCCGCGAAAGCCCGGAAAGTCTCCGCCTTGTTCAGTTCCACTGCCTCCTCCTGTGCCACCGCCCTGGCGACCGAAGCCCCGACCGCTCGCGGGCCGCCTTTCTTCTGGACTACTCCGCGCAGCGATCCACCGTGAGTATCCACGCGAACAGCGTCGATAAGCTCCAGCCCGCAGCGGGAAAAGAAACCGATGAGGGGACTGACCGAATGGTAATCGAGGTGCTCATGGTAGAACATGTCGAACAGCGTCTTCTCGACGACATCGAGGAGATAAGAAACCTCGAATACGAATACACCATCGGGTGCGAGCAGGTGGTGTATTCCCTCCATGACCGCGGCAAGGTCGTCTATATGCGCAATAACATTGTTCGAGGTGATCACGCTTGCGGGGCCGTGTTCGCGGCGGATCCCGTCGGCAAGCCTCGGGGTAAAAAAATCGACGAGCGTGGGGATGCCGGAGGCGCGCGCCTGCCCGGTGATTTCCCGTGCTGGGTCGACGCCCAGCACCCTACGCCCACTGTTCTTGAAAAAGCGCAGCAGCGTGCCGTCGTTGGACCCGATATCTACCACCAAACCGTCGCTTGGGGGCAGGAAATTGCCCATGACATAGTCGGCGTATTCCTTGAAGTGCTTGACGAACACGGGGGAGGTCCCCGACACATAAACGTAGTGCTCGTAGAGCACTACCGGATCGATGACGTCGAGCAACTGCAGGTGCCCGCAGCTTTCACAAAAGAAGATGTCCAGAGGATAGCGCCGCTGCTCCTGATCGAGTGCCTCACGCGTGACAAACGCGTTGGCCAATGGTGTGGGCGCCAGCGAGAACACGTTGATGAGAGCCGCGCTGCCGCACAGCCGGCAGGTATCCCGGCGGATACAATGATTCGCCACTCGAGTGGCTCGCGCTATTCCTGAATTGGGGGGATGCGGACGACGTCGGCCTCGTACACTTCCTGCGCGCGGGAATTTCTCCCCAGGGTCAGGAACATCGTGTCTTCGGGAAACACCATGGCGTGATCGACCATCGGCGGGGTAAAAAACATTTGCCCCTTCTTGAGGAAGACCTTTTCCGGCTTTCTGCCGCTGCCGTGCGGCCGGTGGTGATACTCGATCGAACCGGAGAGAACATAGCAGAAATGCCAATCAGTCTGGTGGTAATGATTAGCCCTCACGGTGCCCTTGGCCGAGCGGATCAGCACGCAGCTCTCCATCGGAATATCGACAAGTGGCTGAATCTCCCCCCGGACATCCACGTGAGCTTTCTCGAGCGCCACGATGACATCCTTGGGCCAGTTCTTCTCCTCTTCCTTCGTCACGGGCCTGATTTTCATGTCTCCAATCCCTTTCGGACTATGCCTCCATGTTGTCTAACACTTACCGGCCCGCCGAAGGGGTGGAATATAGGCGGGATCGGACCTTCTTGCAAATCACGCCTCGTCTTCCAAATCGATATCAATTGTCCAGAGGCAGCGCCAGCAGGTCGCCGCTCAGATGGCGCGACCAGTCCGCCACCGTCAGCAGGTCCGAGCCCCAGCGCGAGATGTAAAGCGTTTCGTATCCAAGCCGCGACAGCAGTTTCGCCAGATTGGTTTTGCGTTGGGTCGCTTCTCCGACAGAGAGATACAGGTTGTCTTCGTGCTCGAGAATCAGCACCGGCCGGTGATGAGATATGACCGTATCGGCGCCCCGCAACACCTCGAGCTCATGTCCCTGGACGTCGACCTTTAGGAGGCTGACGGGCGGGCCCTCAACGCCGACAATATCGTCGAGGCGCGCCAATGGCACCTCGGTCGGTACGGCTTGGGCGGCGCCGATATACACACCCTTGTTGAGGGAAGACATATCGTCGCTGCCGTACAGCGTGGCGGTTCCGGCGTGGTCGGACAGTGCTTCGGGATGCAGCCGGATTCTCGCCGTCAGGCGGTTCAAAGCCACGTTGCGGACAAGGCGTCTGCGCACGGCCGGGTTCGGTTCGAAACAATGCACGGTGACATCCGCTTTGATTGCCGCCCATGGCAGGGCATAGATGCCGATGTTCGCGCCGACGTCGATCACGCGGCTGCCAGGGGAAATCAGGTCCATGCCAAGCTCGAGAACCCGCCAGCGGTGTTTGAGGACTCCGCTTTCCACCTTCGTGAATTTAAGTATGTCGGCTTCAATGGATGACGAATTGCGATCGCAATAGAAGAATACCGGCGCGGAAACGCCCATGAGCCGCGCGACCACTTCATTGCCACCGAACTGAGCCGCATCGTCATTGGCGAAATAGCGCCAATCGTCGACGTTTCGCTTAGCCAGGCGCTTGAGATAGCGCGTACGGTCGACTTGCCAGAATGGCGTCAGCAGGCCGAGCCGGTAGAGCAACTTGCGCAAACGGGATGTGGGCATGCGCGCTGCTTTTTGAATGAGGCCGACCCACACTTTAGCAGGTGAAGTCCTTGAGAGATAATAGACGCATGGCGAAGCAGTCCCCGGCAGCCGAGAACGACCCATCGAGCGAGGCGCGCTACGGGGCGGCGGACGGGGTTTCTCGCCCGTTACTGTCGGTAGTCATCCCGGTCTACAACGGAGTCCCCTACCTGCCGCAGCTCATTGAAAGCCTACTGGCACAGCAACGGGTACCCGACGAAGTCATCTTCGTGGATGATGGGTCGACAGACGGTTCGTCCGAAATGATTGAGCGGCTCGGGGCCGCGCTGGTTGGCCTGCGGGTGGTCGGACAGAAAAATCGGGGAGCGGCGGTCGCGCGAAATATCGGAATGCGGCATGCGACCGGCCGCTATCTGGCTTTTCTGGACGCCGACGACATGGTTGATGCGCGCATGTACGGAACCCTGGTCGGCCTGGCTGAAAGCGAACGGCTCGATATCGCCATGTGCAACGCCTGGAATTTTCACGAGGGGCGAAAGCCCGATACGCTGGTGTACCGCGATGTTCCCGACACTGGCGTGATCACCGGTGAAGCGTGGTTCCAGCAGCGCTGGCTTTCCGGATACCTGCCTCACTATTGCTGGATAGACGTCTACCGCCGTTCGTTCATCGACCGGTATGGCTTCGTCTTTCCTCCCGCAGATCCCCACGAGGACGTAGTCTGGATGACGGAAACCTTGCTCGCGGCTCGGCGTTTTCATTTCATACCCCAGCCGTTGCACTGGTACCGGAAGAAGAAAACATTGGATGTGCCGACCGCCGCTTTGGCGCCCCAAGGAACCTTCCGTCGCCACAGAGTGATAGAGGCTTCCATCTACAACGCTCGCGCCCTGTCTGAAATCGCCGACAGGGAAACGCTGCAGCCCCTGACCCGGAAACTGATGCGCAGGGAATTCGTCAACGGCGGCAGCCACGTCGTCCGCCAGATTCGCAGGCTTTCGGACCCGGCGCAGAAAGCCTACTACCTCAAGCGCATTCGTCAAGAACGATTTTTCCGCATTCTGTGGCGGAACGCAGCTGGCCTGTCTCAGTATTGGCGGGTGTTTCGCTACCACCTGCTTGCCTACATATCGGCGATGGTGGTGTTTCTAAAGGCCGGTTCTTGAATATGGGACTTCAATGTTGATCAGCATCATCGTATTGAACTGGAACGGACTGAAGGAACTGAGGCCCTGTCTCGCCGCCATCGCCGAGAACACGCTCATCGACGACTACGAAGTGATCGTGCTAGACAACGATTCCAAAGAACCCGGCGTCGAGGACGCGGTCGGGCCCTATCCGAAGGTGCGGCTCATCAAGGAACCGGTTAATCACGGGTTTTCGCGCGGCAACAATCTCGCCGCGCGCCAGGCACGCGGCGAAAATCTGGTGTTTCTCAACAACGACACGCTGCCGCGCCGCGACTGGCTACGGCCCCTGGTCGAGACGCAGCGCACCTTGCCCGCGGTCGGGATCGTCGGCGCGAGGCTGGTAGATGCGGCGGACAATACGCTTTACGTTGGCACCTATTTCCAGCCGGCGATCAACGCCTACGCGGATGCCGGGCGCAACTATCCCGCCAAGTCCGTCGACGAGCCGCTCGAGTGCGAAGTCTTTATCGGCTGCGGCATCCTGATCAAGCGGGAGTTGTTTGATGCGGTGGGTGGTTTCGACGAGCACTATTTCCAGGGTTATGAGGACTACGATCTGTGCCTCAAGGTCCGGGAGCGCGGCCTGAAAGTCATGTACTGTCCGGGGAGCGTTGTCGAGCACATCGAAAACGTTTCCATGAAAAAGCTTTCCCGCCGGAGACGGCGGAGCTCCAAGGAACGTAATCGCGAGTTTTTCGAGCGACGATGGCTGCACCGGCTCCATGAATTCAGGCTGCCCCGACTGCCAAGCGCAATGGGCGATTTTTCCTACTACACTCTCCCGCCAGAGCGGCTGTTCGAGCAGATCCCCGCCCAAGCCGGCCGCGTGCTTGAAGTGGGCTGCGGCGCGGGGGTGCTGGGTGAGCGTCTCAAGGTCTCGGGCAAAGCCACCCACGTGACAGGCGTCGAGTTGAGCACCCATGCGGTGGCGCTGGCGCAATCGCGGCTCGATGTAGTGCAGATCGGAGATATCGAGTCGATGCCGCTCGATGCCTGGAACGGGCAGTTCGATACTCTGATCGTGGCCGATGTGCTCGAGCACTTGCGCGACCCCTGGGCGGCGCTGTTTCGCCTGCGCGATTGCCTGAAGGACGGCGGGACGGTGGTGGCGAGCATCCCCAATATCGCGCACTACAAGATCATCAAGAAACTGCTCTTCGCCGATTGGCGCTATGAACCCGGCGGCATCCTCGACCACATGCACCTGCGTTTCTTCACGCGCGGCAGCATGGAGGACCTGTTCCGCAACGCGGGGTTCGAAATCCTGCGCATCGAGCGGGAGGGCCGCGAGCGCTGGTGGTCGCGACTGTTCGGGCCGCTCTCGGAGCGCATCCGCGACTTCACCGCAGTCCAGTACTACATCACGGCACGCAAGCGCGCCGCCTCGCGGCGCCGACCGGGGTGAAGCTGCTCTACGTATTTCCGGAGCCGCTGCCGCTCGAGCGCGCGCGGGGAATCCAGACCGTGCACACGGTAGCGGCGCTCGCGGCACAGGGCATCGACGTGACGCTCGCACACGTGCCTTCGTCAGGCGACCCCTTCGTTGCCTACTCCGTAGCCAGGCCGGCCAACGTGCAGCTCCTGCCCGTGTCGCGCAGCCTCCCCTGGCCGCTCGACCGCATGCATTCCAACCGGCTGTTCTCCGCGCGGCTGGCGCGGCGCATCGCGGAACACGGGGCCGGCGCGGTGATGGCGCGGCACCTGAAGGTCTCGGAGTCCCTGCTCGGGCGCTTTCCGGGAATGAAGCTCGCCTACGAGGCACACGAGGTGTTCGCCGACACGGCGCCGCTACACCGGCGCGAGGAGACCGCGGACCGCGAGCGGGCGGTCGTCGAGGGAGCGGCGGCGCTCGTTGCGAATTCCAACGCCACCGCCACGCGGTTGCGCGCTCTCTACCGGGGCGCGGCGCCGGTCGAGGTGATTCCCAACGGCGTCGACTATCCGGAGTCGCTGCCGCAGAAGGATTGGACGCAGACGCCGCAGCGCATCGTCTACTCGGGGAGCTTCTTCGCCTGGAAGGGCGTGGACGACCTCGCCGAGGCGGCGCGCGCGCTTCCCGGTTTCGCCATCCGCTTCGTCGGCGGCAGCGACGCCCGCGTCGCGGAGCTGCGCGCGCGCTCGGGGAGCGGCGGCGCCGCGCTCGATTTCACCGGGCACATCCCGCACGGCAACGTGGCGGCCGAGCTCGCCCGGGCGTGCATCGCCGTGCTCCCGAACCGGGCCGACCCCGACAGCGCTTTCACCTCGCCGATCAAGCTGTTCGAATACATGGCCGCCGGGTGCGCGCTCGTTGTGAGCGACCTGCCTTCCGTGCGCGAGGTGCTCGACCAGGACGACGCGGTGTGGACCATTCCCGGCGACGCGTCGAGCATTGCGAGCGCCATCCGCGCGCTCGCGGCGGATCCGGAGCGGGCCCGGGCGCTGGGCGCTCGGGTGCGAGAAAAGGCGCGGGGCCACACGTGGACCGCGCGTGGCGAGCGCCTCGCGCGCGTCCTGCGGCCGCTTCTCGGCGGCTAGCGCTCCAGCGGCAGCGCGAGCAGATCGCCGTTTAGCCGGCGAGACCAGTCCGCGACGGCGAGGAGCCCGGAGCCCCAGCGCGACACGTAGCGCGTCTCGTACCCGAGCCGCGACAGCAGCCCGGCGAGATCGCTCTTGCGCTGGGCGGCTTCAGCGGCGGACCGATACAGGTCGTCCTCGTGCTCGAGGATCAGCGCGGGCCGGTGGCGCGAGACGAGTGCCTGGGCGCCCCGCAGCACCTCGAGCTCATGTCCCTGGACGTCGACCTTCACGAGGCTGATCGGCGGTTCCGGCGTGGTCGGACAGCGCTTCCGAGTGCAGCCGGACCCGCGCGCCCAGGCGGTTCAGCGTCACGTTGCGGGCAAGGCGGGCGCGCACCGCCGGATTCGGCTCGAAGCAGTGCACCGTGACGTCCGTGCGGGTCGCCGCCCACGGCAGGGCGTAGACGCCGATGTTGACACCGATATCCACCACGCGGCTGTGCGGCGAGATCAGGTCCATGCCGAGCTCGAGCACGCGCCATCGGTGCCCTTGGGCTCCATCCTGCTCTTTCGCGGTCTTGAGGATTTCGGCTTCGATGGAAGACGCGCTGCGGTCGCAGTAGAAGAACACCGGCGCGGACACGCCCATGAGCCGGGCGACGACTTCACCGGCGAGCTGGGTCGCGTCGTCCCTGGCGACGTAGCGCCAGTCGCCGGTTTTCCGCTTCGCGAGGCGCTTGAGATAGCGCGTGCGGTCGACCTGCCAGAACGGCTTCAGCAGGCCGATGCGGTAGAGGAGCTTGCGCAGGGAGGTCGTGGGCACGCGCAGCGCTTCGTGGTGGAGGTGAACGGGACTCTAGCAGTTCGCCGGGAAGCGCGTGCTGCGGAACCCTTGAGTGATAATACGCGCATGGCGCAACCGAGAGACCCCGAGGGCCACCCGCGAATCCTGGTGATCCGCCGCGACAACATCGGCGATCTGGTGTGCACCACGCCGCTCGTCTTCGCGCTGCGCGAACGCTACCCCGACGCGCACATCGCCGCGCTGGTGAACACGTACAACGAAGCCGTGCTCGCGGGCAATCCGGCGCTCGACGCCGTTTACGCGTACGAGAAAGGCAAGCACCGCGGTCAGTCGCGCTCGCTGGTCGCGGTATACGCCGCGCGCCTGAGGTTTCTCGCCCGCCTGCGCAGGCAGCGGTTCGACTACGCGATACTCGCCACACCGGGCTTCGCGCCGCGGTCGCTGCGCCTGGCGCGCTTGATCGCCGCGCGACACGTGCTCGGCTACGCCGACCACGGCCGGAAGCACGCGCGTCTGGACATCGCCCTGCCCTACGACGCGGGCAATGGAGCGCACGAGGTGGAGCAGGTGTTCGGGCTGCTGAAGGCCCTCGGCGTCAGCGGCCCACCACCGGCGCCGCGCGTGTTCGCGCAGGCCGAAGAGTTGCGCAGCGTCGAGCAGGAACTGGCGCGGATGGGCGGCGACGCGCCGCTCGTCGGCGTGCACATCAGCGCGCGCAAGAAGAGCCAGCAGTGGTCCGCCGAGAACTTCGCCGCGCTGATCCGCGCGATCGCCGCGCGGCGCAAGGCGCGCTTCCTGCTCCTCTGGGCGCCGGGTGACCCGGACAACCCGAGGCACCCGGGCGACGACGACAAGGCGCGCGCGGTTGCGCAGCTCTGCGAGGGGCTTCCCGTGATGCCCTGCCCGACGACGACGCTCGCGAGGCTCATCGCCGCGCTGTCGCTGTGCGACTTCGTCGTCTGCGCCGACGGCGGAGCGATGCATCTCGCCGCGGGGCTGGGCAGGAGGATCCTGTGCTTCTTCGGCGATTCGGGGCCGGAGCGCTGGCGGCCCTGGAAGCTGCCGCACGTGCTGCTGCAGCCCGCGAGCCGCGATCTCGCGGACCTGAGCGTCGAACAGGCGCTGTCCGGGTTCGAGCGCCTCGAGACCTTGCCGGCCCCGGCGTCCTAGGAGGCCGCCGGCGGGGGCGCGTATTCGGGCACCCTCCTCGAGAGCTCGCGCCTGACCTCGTCGTCCTCGGGAGAGCGTGGCCGCGTGAGCCAGGCTTCGAGCTCGGCGAGCCAGGCTTCCCCGGGCGCCTCGCCCGCCTGGGCGATGCGCAGGCGGGGATGCGGGGTGGGCAGCGTCGTCTCGCGGTCCGACAGCAGCTCCTCGAAGAGTTTCTCGCCCGGGCGCAGCCCCGAGAACTCGATCCTGACGTCCTCCTCGCGCAGGCCCGAGAGGCGGATCATGTCGCGCGCCAGGTCGACGATGCGCACCGGCTCTCCCATGTCGAGCACGAAGATCTCGTCCCCGGATCCCATCAGCCCCGCCTGCAGGACGAGCTGCGCGGCCTCGGGCAGCGACATGAAGTAACGCCTGACCTCGGGATGGGTCACCGTGAGCGGGCCGCCGCGCGCGATCTGCTCGCGGAATTTCGGGATCACGCTGCCGGTGCTGCCGAGCACGTTGCCGAAGCGCACGGCGACGAAGCGCGTGCCGTCCGCGCGCTGCAGCGCCTGGCATACCCGCTCCGACAGACGCTTGGTCGCGCCCATCACGCTGGTCGGGTTCACCGCCTTGTCGGTCGACACCAGCACGAATTTCTCGGCGCCGTGATCGCGGGCGGCGCGCGCCACGCGCAGCGTCCCGAGGACGTTGTTCTGCGTCGCCTCCCAGGCGTTGTCGATTTCCATGAGCGGCACGTGCTTGTACGCGGCGGCGTGGAACACCACCGACGGCCTGAACCGGGAGAGCACTGCGTTCAGCCGGTCGGGATTGCGCACGTCGCCGATCACCGCGGCGATCGGCGTGCCGGTCGCGGCGAACTCCTGCTCCACGTTGTAGAGCGCGAACTCGTTGAGCTCGAACAGGACCAGGCGCGCGGGCTCGAAGCGCGCGATCTGGCGCGCGAGCTCGGACCCGATCGAGCCGCCCGCCCCGGTCACCATGACGACCTTTCCCTTGAGCAGGCGGGACAGGCCGGTGTCGTTGAGGACCACCTGCTCGCGGCCGAGCAGGTCCTCGAGCTCGATGCGGCGGACCTGGGAGACGGTGACCTTGCCCGAGAGCAGATCGTGGTACGAGGGCACCGTGAGCACGGTGAGCCCGGCATCGCCGGCGCGCTCCGCGGCGCGCCGGCGCACGCCCGCCGACGCCGCGGGCAGCGACACGATGGCATGGAGGCAATCCCGCTTCCGGGCCCAGCGGCCGACTTCGTCTACCCCGCCGAGAACCCGAACGCCGAGCACGACTTGCCCGTGCCAGGCGGGGTCGTCGTCGAGGATGCCGACCACGCGCCACTGCGGGGAGCGCTCGAGCTCGCGGAGAAGGTTCACGGTGACGTCGCCCGCACCGATCACCAGCACCGGTTCGCCTACGAAGTGAATCTCGCCGTACAGCATCCTCTCCTTCCATGCGCGGTAGACGATCCGGCTGCCGCACATGATCGTGGCGAGGAGCAGAGGCGCGAGAATGAAGGTCGAGCGCGGAACGTTGGTGCCGGCGCGCAGTAGCGCCAGAGCAGCGGGCACCGCGAGCGCTCCGATCGCGCAGGCGAGCGCGATGCGCTTCAGGTCGGGCAGGCTCGCGTAGCGCCAGCTGCCCCGGTACATTCCCAGCGACCAGAACACGGCGGCGTGCACGGGAACCGCCGCGGCGACCGCGTACGCAAGCGCCGGGAGGAAGGGCTCGGGGATTTCGAGGTTGAAGCGCAGCCAGAACGCGATCACCCACGACGCCGCGGATGCGCAAAGGTCGTGCGAAAAGGCGAGCAGCGAGCGGGTGCGGGGCTTGAGTCGCTTCAATGTGCCTGTTCTCGCCGTCGCCACACGGACTCCACCCAGAGCGCGAGCGCCGCATGGACCGCGACGACGCCGGCCACGGCGGTCAGCTGCAAGTATAGCGGCTGGCGCAACGACCAAAGGGCGGTCGAGCCACAGGCCAACATCAGCGCCCACTCGGCGAGGGCGGTGCGGCGGTGGCTCCAGCCCATCCTCACCAGGCGCTGGTAGTAATGCTTGTTATGGGCCTGCCAGATGCGCTCGCGCGCGGCCGTGCGCTTGAGCAGCGTCAACGTGGCGTCGGCGATGAAAGGCGCGAACACCACGACCGGGAACCACAGCGGCCAGTCGCCGTCGCGGCAACCGATCACGGAAATCGCCGCGGCGAGGAAGCCGATCGGGACCGCGCCCGCATCGCCCATGAAGAGGCGCGCGGGAGGGAAGTTGAACAGGAGGAACGCGATGGCCGCGGCGGCGACGATCGCGCACTCGGCCGTCAGGGCGGCGTCGCCGCTCACCCAGGCGCCGGCGCCGAGAAACGCGAAGCCAATGAGCGTCATTCCGCCGGCGAGCCCGTCGGAGCCGTCCATGAAGTTATACAAGTTGCTCATCCACAGTACTGCGACGATGCCCAGAGCGACGAGCGGGAGCCCGAACTGGGGGAGCGCGGCGTAGGCGAACGCCGAGGCCGCGACGAGCTGCGCGCCGAGCCGCAGCGGGACCGGCAGGGCGCGGGCGTCGTCGAGGTGCGAGAAAACAACGAGTACGGCCGCCGGTACGACCACGGTGAGCGGCGTCTGCATCAAGGCGAAGCCTACGAAAATCCCCGCCATCATCGCGACGCCGCCCGAGCGCGGCACAGGGCGCGAATGCAGCGAGCGCTCGTTCGGAACGTCCAGGGGCAGGCGGTCGCGTGCGCCCAGCATCCAGGCGATGAGCGCCAGGGTGACGAGCCCCGACGCTACCGGCGAGGTGAGGGCGAGGTCCGGCGCGTGCACTAGTGAGCGCCCCGGTACCAGTGGGCGGTTTCCGCGAGGCCTTCATCGAGCGTGCGGCGCGGGCGCCAGCCTAGCAGGCGCCGCGCGCGCGAGCTGTCGACGACCAGACTCCCCGTCAGGCGGCGGATCTCGTCGCGGCGCCCGGTGATCGCCGCCGCTGAGCGCAGCAGCCACAGCGGCGCGCGCGCGAGCCTCGCGGGCCGCTCCAGCGCGCGCGCGGTCCTCGAGAGCAGCTCCGGGGTCGACACGCTTTCGTCGTCGGCGACGAGAAGGGGCCCGCGTGCCTCGGGATGCTCCACGCAGCGCGCGATCGCGTCGACCAGGTTGTCGAGGCCGATCAGGCTGCGGCGGTTGCGCACGCCCGCGAACGGCAGGGGCAGGCCGGCGTCGAGCCACCGCAGCAGCCTCAGGAAGTTGGCCTTGACCGCGGGACCGTAGACCAGGGGCGGCCGGATCAGCACCAGCTCCATACCGCTGCGCGCGGCCATCTCGGTCAAGGCGTGCTCGGCCTCGAGTTTCGAGCGGCCGTACGCGTCCTGCGGTCGCATCGGGTCGTTTTCCGCGTAGGCGCCGTCGCCGGAATCCTCGCCGTGGACGTTCACCGAGCTCACGAAGACGAAGCGGCGCACGCTTGCGGCGGCGGCCGCGGCGAGCCGCGACGTCGCGTCGACGTTGACGCGCCGGAGTTCCTCCGCGCCAGCGGCGCGGTGGGCGATGCCCGCTAGGTGCACGACCGCGTCCATGCCGTCGAGGAGAGGGCCGAAGTCGACGTCCCCCGCGATATCCGGCACGGGGACCTCGTGGAGCCCTGGCCGGGAATGGGAAAGCGGCGACGGACGCCGCGCCGCCGCGCGTACCGTGTGCGCGCGCGCGAGCAGCTCCCGGCAAAGTGCAGCTCCGACGAAGCCTGTGGCGCCCGTGACGAGGATGCGCATGGGACCGAAGGATTCTAGCAAGCCCTACCAGCGTGTCATCCCGTGCCACTACAATACGCGCTTTACCCGGGCGCAAGGCATACGTGACCGCCTCTTTCTGGCCCTTGATTCTCTCCGGCGGCTCGGGCAGCCGCCTGTGGCCGATGTCCAGGCGCCTCCTGCCGAAGCAATTCCTGCCGCTTATCTCCGAGCGAAGCCTTCTTCAGGACACCGTGACCCGGCTGCAGGGCGTGCAGGGCGCGCGTTCGCCCATCGTGGTATCGAACGGCGAGCACCGGTTCCTCGTCGCGGAGCAGCTGCGCGAGATCGGGGTGAAGCCCGAGGTGCAGGTGCTGGAGCCGGTCGGCCGCAACACCGCCCCGGCCGTCGCGGTGGCGGCGTTCCACGCGCAGAGCCGCCAGCCGGACGCCTGCCTGTTCGTCCTGCCTTCCGATCACCTGATCCAGGATGTGCCGGCTTTCCATGCGGCAATTGCCACCGCGCTGCCACTTGCCGCGGGCGGGTCGCTCGTCACGTTCGGGATCACGCCGAGCGGCCCGGTCACGGGCTACGGCTATATCGAGCGGGGCGAGGCGATAGCGGAGGCGAAGGGCAGTTTCCGGGTCAAGCGCTTCGTAGAGAAGCCCGACCTCGAGACGGCGCGCGGCTACGTTTCCGGCGGACGGTTCTTCTGGAACAGCGGCATGTTCGTGTTCCAGGCCAGGCGCTATCTCGAGGAGCTGCAGCGCTTCCGCCCCGAGATCGCGGCGGCCGCCAAGAAGGCGTGGGATGCGGGCACGAGGGACCTCGATTTCCTGAGGCTCGACGCGGCGGCGTTCGAGGCCTGCCCTTCCGATTCCGTCGACTACGCCGTGATGGAGCGCACTTCCGCGAGCGTGATGGTGAAGGCGGACATCGGCTGGAGCGACGTGGGCTCGTGGGCCGCGCTGTGGGATGCAGGGAAGAAGGACGAGAAGCAGAACGTCGTGCACGGCGACGTCGACTTGCGCGACGCGAAAGGATGCTACGTCCGCGCGGAGAGCCGGCTGGTGTCGGTGCTCGGTGCGAGCGACCTCGTCGTCGTCGAAACCGACGACGCCGTGCTCGTCGCCGACAAGTCGCGCACGCAGGAGGTGAAGGAGGTCGTCGAAACGCTGGCTCGCAATGCGAGGACCGAGCACCTCACGCACAGCCGGGTCTACCGCCCCTGGGGCTACTACGAGAGCATCGACGCGGGCGAGCGGTTCCAGGTGAAGCGCATCATGGTGAAGCCGGGCGAGGCGCTGTCGTTGCAGATGCATCACCACCGCGCCGAGCACTGGATCGTGGTTTCGGGCACCGCGAAAGTGACCAAGGACGAGGACACCCGGCTGCTCGCTGAGAACGAGTCCACGTACATCCCGATCGGCGTCAAGCACCGTCTCGAAAATCCGGGAAAGACCCCGCTTTTCCTGATCGAGGT
>Ga0137410_10000669_pt1 | contig 23790 bp, 37 predicted proteins | sample CZODoug1_16funga_FD_108878 | JGI IMG/M metagenome (GOLD analysis project Ga0137410, IMG submission 108878) | Vadose zone soil fungal communities from Angelo Coast Range Reserve, California, USA - CZODoug1_16fungal (Illumina Assembly) | ecosystem: Environmental > Terrestrial > Soil > Vadose zone... | reverse complement strand
GGGACAACGTGAAGATGGTGGTGACGCTGATTGCGCCCATTGCGATGGAGCAGGGCCTGAGGTTTGCCATCCGCGAGGGCGGCAAGACCGTCGGCGCGGGCGTCGTCGCAAAAGTCATCGAATGAGTCATCGCATAGGCGTCATCGAATAGGTATCGAACCATGGCCGTGCAAAGTCAGAAAATCCGCATCAGGTTGAAGGCGTTCGACTACCGGCTGATCGACCAGTCTGCGCTGGAGATCGTCGACACGGCCAAGCGCACCGGCGCGGTGGTCAAGGGCCCCGTGCCCCTGCCCACGCGCATCGAGCGCTTCGACATACTACGCAGCCCGCACGCGGACAAGACCTCGCGCGACCAGCTCGAGATCAGGACGCACCTGCGCCTTATGGACATCATCGATCCCACCGACAAGACGGTAGACGCGCTGATGAAGCTCGACCTGCCGGCGGGCGTGGACGTAGAGATCAAGCTGTAGCAGCAGACAATTTGTTGCCGGGCAATTGAACCCGGCCCCTTATTCAAAAGGGCAAGAAAATGACACTAGGACTGGTCGGCCGGAAGGTCGGCATGACTCGCGTTTTCACCGACGACGGCGACTCGCTGCCGGTGACGGTGCTCGATGTCTCCGACAACCGCGTAACGCAGATCAAATCCGCCGCGACCGACGGCTACAATGCCGTGCAGGTCACTTTCGGCAAGCGCCGCGCCTCGCGCGTAAACAAGGCTGAGGCCGGCCACCTCGCCAAGGCGTCGGCGGAAGCCGGGCACGTGCTGCGCGAGTTCCGCGTCTCGGAGAGCGAGCTCGGAAACTTCAAGCTTGGCGGCAAGATCGGCGTCGACATCTTCCAGGTAGGCCAGATCGTCGATGTCTCCGGCGTATCGCAGGGCAAGGGCTTCGCCGGCGTGATCAAGCGCCACCACTTCTCCTCCAACCGTGCCAGTCACGGCAACTCGCTCTCGACCAACAAGCCCGGCTCGACCGGCATGGCGCAGGACCCCGGCCGCGTATTTCCCGGCAAGCGCATGGCGGGCCATCTGGGAGCCGTGAAGCGCACGGCCCAGGGGCTGATCGTCGTCCGCGTCGATGCCGAGCGCCAACTGCTGCTGATCAAGGGGTCCGTTCCGGGAAGCCGAGGCCGCGACATCATCGTGCGCCCGACCTCCAAGACGGTACGCGTGCCGGGCCCGTCGGGCAAGAAGGCCACTCCGGCTGCCGCTCAAGCCGCCAAGCCCGCTGCCGCTCAAGCCGCCAAGCCCGCCGCCGCTCAGGCCGCCAAGCCCGCCGCCGCTCAGGCCGCCAAGCCCGCCGCGCCCGCGAAGGGGGCGTAATGGAGCTCAAGCTCATCAATGACAAGGGCAAGAGCGCCGCGACGCTTGCGGCTTCCGATGCGCTCTTCGGACGCGATTACAACGAAGCCCTGGTGCACCAGATCGTGATCGCGTACCAGGCGAACGCGCGCCTGGGAACGCGCGCGCAGAAAGGGCGCAGCGACGTGCGCCACTCGCACAAGAAACCCTGGCGCCAGAAGGGCACGGGACGCGCGCGCTCCGGCGACGTGGCGAGCCCCCTGTGGCGCGGGGGCGGCAAGATCTTCCCGAACCTGCCCGACGAGAACTTCTCGCACAAGGTGAACCGCAAGATGTACCGCGCGGGAATGTGCTCGATCCTGTCGCAGCTCGCCCGCGAGGAGCGGTTGAAGGTGGTGGAGAACTTCAGCGTCGAGGCGCCCAAGACCAAGCTGCTTTCGCAGAAGCTGAAGAGCATGGGCCTCGAGTCGACGCTCGTCATCACCGACAGCGTCGACCAGAACCTCGCGCTCTCCTCGCGCAACCTCGCGAACGTGCGGGTGCTCGACGTCGACCATACCGACCCGGTATCGCTGATCGCGTTCGACAACGTGATCCTCACGAAGAAGGCCGTGGCGCGCTTCGAGGAGATCCTCAAATGAGTGCGGGCATGGACAAAGAGAACCTGATGCAGGTGCTGCTCTCGCCGCTCGTTTCGGAGAAGAGCACCTTCGTCGGCGAGAAGAACAACCAGTACGTGTTCCGCGTTGCCGCCGGCGCGACCAAGCCGCAGATCAAGGCGGCCGTCGAGCTGATGTTCAAGATCAAGGTGAAGGAAGTGCAGGTGGTAAACGTCAGGGGCAAGGACAAGCGCTTCGGCCGCTACGAAGGACGCCGCCGCAACTGGAAAAAGGCCTACGTGTCCCTGCTGCCGGGCCCTGACGGAAAGAAGCAGGAAATCACCTTCCAGGCCCAGGAGTAGACCGTGCCGCTCGTCAAAGTCAAACCCACCTCGCCAGGGCGACGCGCAGTCGTCAAGCTGGTCAACCCCGATCTGCACAAGGGCGGGCCGTATGCGCCCCTGGTCGAGAAGCAATCGAAGAAAGCCGGGCGCAACGTGAACGGCCACATCACGATGCGCCACCAGGGCGGCGGGCACAAGCAGCATTACCGCATCGTCGATTTCCGTCGCAACAAGGACGGCATCGCCGCGCGGGTCGAGCGGCTCGAGTACGATCCGAACCGCAGCGCGAACCTCGCGCTGCTGTGCTACGCGGACGGCGAGCGCCGCTACATCATCGCGCCGAAGGGCCTCACCGCTGGGGCGCAGCTCATGTCCGGCGCCGAAGCCCCGATCAAGGCCGGCAACAGCCTGCCGCTGCGCAACATTCCCGTCGGCACGACGATCCACTGTGTCGAGCTGCAGCCCGGACGCGGCGCGCAGCTCGCGCGCGCGGCGGGCACCTCGGTCCAGCTGCTCGCGAGAGAAGGTGCGTACGCGCAGGTGCGGCTGCGCTCGGGCGAGATCCGCAAGGTGCACCTCGACTGCCGCGCGACCATCGGCGAGGTCGGCAACGAGGAGCACAGCCTGGAATCGATCGGCAAGGCCGGGCGCGTGCGCTGGCGCGGCGTGCGGCCCACGGTGCGCGGCGTTGCGATGAACCCCATCGACCATCCGCACGGCGGCGGCGAAGGCAGGACGGCCGCCGCACAGGACCCGGTGAGCCCCTGGGGTGTGCTCACCAAGGGCTACAAGACGCGCAAGAACAAGCGCACCACCAGCATGATCATCCAGTTCCGGAACAAGAGACGAGACAGGGCTTAATCCATGGGACGCTCAGTCAAGAAGGGTCCCTTCGTGGACCATCACCTGATGAAAAAGGTCGACGCGGCTCGCGGCGCAAACGACAAGCGCCCGATCAAGACCTGGTCGCGACGCTCGACGATCCTGCCGGATTTCGTCGGCCTCACCATCGCCGTGCACAACGGCAAGCAGCACGTGCCGGTGTACATCTCGGAGAACATGGTCGGGCACAAGCTCGGCGAGTTCGCGCTGACCCGGATCTTCAAGAGCCACGGCATGGCGGACAAGAAGGTGATCGAGGCTGCGGCGGCCGCACGCGCCGGAGGCGGAGGCCCCGGTGCTCCTGCTGGCGCGACAGCTCCGGCACCGGGTCCTACGCCCGCTGCGCCTGCGGCCGCAGAAAAGAAGTAAGGAGACGCGATGGAAACCCGCGCGACGCTATACGGAGTACGTCTGTCGGCCCAGAAGGGTCGGCTGGTCGCCGACCAGATTCGCGGTCTCCCGGTCGAAAAGGCGCTCAACCTGCTGATGTTCAGCCCGAAGAAGGGCGCGAAAATCATCAAGAAGGTGCTGGAGTCGGCGATCGCCAACGCCGAGCACAACGACGGTGCCGACGTGGACGAGCTGATGGTGAAGAAGATTTTCGTCGAGCGCGGCATTCCGCTCAAACGCTTCCATGCCCGCGCCAAGGGGCGCGGCAACCGCGTGACCAAGCACTCCTGCCACATCTTCGTGACCGTCGGCGACGAAGAGAAGAAAAAGGCCCCGGTGAAACCGGTGAAGACTGCGGCCAAGCAGGCGAAGAAATAGGAAGATCCCATGGGACAGAAGATTCATCCGATCGGCTTCAGGCTCAGCGTCAACAAGAACTGGAGCTCGCGCTGGTACGCGAACAGCAAGAACTTCGCCACTATGCTCAACGAGGACCTCAAGGTTCGCGCCTACCTGAAGAAGCGCCTGTCGCACGCCTCGGTCGGCAAGGTGATCATCGAGCGGCCGGCCAAAGACGCGCGCATCACCATCCACAGCGCGCGGCCCGGGGTGGTGATCGGCAAGAAGGGCGAGGACATCGAAATCCTCAAGGCCGACCTGCGCAAGCTTCTCGGCGTGCAGATGGTGCACGTCAACATCGAGGAAATCCGCAAGCCCGAAGTCGACGCGCAGCTGATCGCCGATTCGATCGCGCAGCAGCTCGAAAAGCGCATCATGTTCCGCCGAGCCATGAAGCGCGCGATGCAGAACGCGATGCGGCTCGGCGCGCAGGGCGTCAAGATCATGAGCGCCGGCCGCCTGAACGGCATCGAGATCGCGCGCACCGAGTGGTACCGCGAGGGACGCGTCCCCCTGCACACGCTGCGTGCCGACATCGACTACGGCTTCTCGGAGGCCAAGACCACCTACGGGGTGATCGGTGTCAAGTGCTGGGTGTACAAGGGCGAAGTGATGGCCAAGGGCGACCAACCCGCCGCGGCTCCCGCACCGGCGGCGGATGAGGTCGCGCCGGCGAAGAAGGTGAAGAAGCTTGCCCCGCGCCCCGCGCCTGCCGACCAGAAGCCCGAGCCCGCACCCGTGGCCGCCGATGCCGCCGACGCGAAGCCCAAGGCTGCGCGGCCTCAGGCACCGACTGCGAAGAAGGCCGCAGGCGACGCCAGGGCCAAACCCGAGCCAAAGGGCGAATCCAAGACCGATACCAAGGGCAAGACTGCGGTGAAGAAATCCCGCAAGCCCAAGACCTCGTAGACGAGGAGCGAATTCATGCTTCAACCGGCAAGAACCAAGTACCGCAAGCAGCAGAAGGGACGCAACCGAGGCGTCGCGACGCGCGGCAACAAAGTGTCCTTCGGCGATTACGGCCTCAAGGCGACCACCCGCGGACGCCTCACCGCGCGCCAGATCGAGGCCGCGCGGCGGGCGATGACGCGCCACATCAAGCGCGGCGGGCGCATCTTCATCCGCATCTTTCCCGACAAGCCCGTCTCGCAGAAACCGGCCGAGGTGCGCATGGGCAACGGCAAGGGCAACCCGGAGTACTTCGTCGCCGAGATCCAGCCCGGCAAGGTGCTCTACGAAATGGACGGCGTGGACGAGCCGATGGCGCGCGAGGCCTTCGCTCTCGCCGCGGCCAAGCTGCCGTTGCGCACGATTTTCGTTTTCCGGCAGATGGGTGGCTAGGATGAAAGCCAGCGAACTCCGCGCGAAGGATGAGGCCGCGCTTTCCAAGGAGCTCGAGGAGCTCCTGCGGGCTCAGTTCAGCCTGCGCATGCAGAAGGCCACGCAGCAACTCACCAACAGCAGCCAGTTGAAGAAGGTGCGCAGGGACATCGCCCGCGCGCGCACCATCCTCAGGGAAAAGGCGAAGGCAAAATGACCGAGGGCAAGACAACCCGCACGCTGACCGGCCGAGTCGTCAGCGACAAGATGGACAAGACCGTCACGGTGCTGGTCGAGCGCCGCGTGACCCATCCGATGTACGGAAAGATCATGACCCGCTCGAAGAAATACCACGCCCACGACGAGAAGAACGAGTGCGGCGAGGGCGACCTGGTGCTGATCGAGGAATGCAGGCCCCTTTCCAGGACCAAGTCCTGGAGGATCGCCAAGCTCCTGGAGAAGGCGCGCGCCGCCTAGGAGCGGCTTGGCAAGCTGCTTGATTTCGCGTAAAATTCGCTGCGTTTTTCGCTCCCGGACGGGATCCAAAACTACCTGCCCGCAAGTGATTCGGGCGGACAAGTTGGAGATGCAAAAATGATCCAGATGCAGACGGTGCTCGACGTTGCCGACAATACCGGCGCGCGTGCCGTAATGTGTATCAAGGTGCTCGGCGGCTCGAAGCGGCGCTACGCCAACATCGGCGACGTCATCCGCGTGAGCGTCAAGGACGCTGCGCCTCGTGGCCGCGTCAAGAAGGGCGAGATCTACCACGCCGTCGTGGTGCGCACCGCGCAGGGCGTGAGGCGCGCCGACGGGAGCCGTATTCGGTTCGACAGCAACGCGGCGGTGCTGCTGACCGCCAAGCTGGAGCCCATCGGCACGCGCATATTCGGGCCGGTGACGCGTGAACTGCGGAACGAGCGCTTCATGAAGATCGTGTCTCTCGCCCCCGAAGTGCTCTGAGCGTAAAGCGACCGGACCGGAACTATGGAAAAAATCAGAAAAGGCGATGACGTCATCGTCACCACCGGCAAGGACAAGGGAAAGCGCGGAACGGTGTTGCGCATCGTCGACGCCAGGCATCTCGTCGTCGAGGGCGTCAACCGCGTCAAGAAGCATCAGCGTCCCAACCCCATGAAGAACCAGACCGGAGGCATCGTGGACAAGGACATGCCCATCGACATCTCCAACGTCGCGCTGTTCAATCCCCAGACCAAAAAGGCCGACCGGATCGGATTCAAGCTGATGCAGGACGGGCGTAAGGTGCGCGTCTTCAAGTCGAACGGCGAAATGGTGGACGCCTGATATGGCCAGACTGCAGGACTACTACCGCAAGGACGTCGTTCCCGAGTTGATGAAGAAGTTCGGATACAAGACTTCGATGCAGGTGCCGCGGATCAAAAAGATCACGCTCAACATGGGGGTCGGCGAGACGACGCAGGACAAGAAGATCCTGGACAACGCCGTGGCCGACCTCACCAAGATTGCCGGACAGAAGCCGGTGGTCACCAAGGCCAAGAAATCGATCGCGACCTTCAAGGTGCGCAAGGACTTTCCCGTCGGGTGCATGGTGACCCTGCGCGGCAAGCGCATGTACGAATTCCTCGATCGCCTGGTGACTGTCGCCATACCGCGTATCCGCGACTTCCGCGGCATTTCGAGCCGGGCATTCGACGGCCGCGGCAACTACAGCCTCGGGATCAAGGAACAGATCATTTTCCCTGAGATCGAGTACGACAAGATCGATGTTCTGCGAGGACTCGATATCAGCATCACCACGACTGCAAAGACGGACGACGAAGCGCGTGCGCTGCTCACCGCGTTCCGCTTCCCGTTCAAGACCTGAGGATCGCCATTGCCAAACTCGCCGTTGTCAATCGGGACCAGAAACGCCGCAGGACCGTGGCCAAGTTCGCCGCCCGGCGCGCCGCCCTGTCCGCAACCATCAACGATTCCAAGCGCTCCGACGAGGATCGCCAGGAGGCGCGCGAAAAATTGCAGCAATTACCCAGGGACTCCTCGCCCGTCCGCCTGCGCAACCGGTGCAGCCTTACCGGCCGTCCACGCGGAGTATTTCGCAAGTTCGGCCTCGCGCGCAACAAGCTGCGCGAGATCGCGCTGCGAGGCGAGATTCCGGGACTGATCAAGGCGAGCTGGTAGGAGGCCAAACGCATGAGCATGACCGATCCTATTGCCGACATGCTGACCCGTATCCGCAACGCCCAGATGGTCGGGAAGACAGCGGTCGATGTGCCCTCTTCCAAGGTGAAGATCTCGATCGCACAGGTGCTGAAGGACGAGGGTTACATAGACGGATTCACGGTACGCGAGAAGGAAGGCAAACCGGAGCTGCAGATCGGCCTGAAGTATTACGCGGGCCAGCCGGTGATCGAGAAGATCGAGCGCGTCTCCACGCCAGGACTGCGCGTCTACAAGGGGCGAGATGAGCTGCCGCGCATCATGAACGGGCTCGGTGTCGCAATTGTCTCGACTTCCAAGGGCGTCATGACCGACCGCAAGGCACGCGCTACCGGAGTGGGCGGCGAAGTGATCTGCATCGTCGCCTGACCTGCCGAGGAACGCCATGTCCCGCATAGCAAAATACCCGGTTACCCTGCCCAAGGGCGTTGAGGCGACGCTTGCGGCCGACGCCCTGTCCATCAAGGGACCGCTGGGAACGCTTTCCCAGCCCCTGCGCGGGGACGTGAAGATCGAGAAGGACGGCGACAAGCTGACGTTCAAGGCGCTCGGCGACTCGGACGAGGCCAACGCCATGTCCGGCACGCTGCGCGCGCTCACCGCGAACATGGTGGTCGGCGTGACCAAGGGCTTCGAGAAGCGGCTGACGCTCGTCGGGGTCGGCTACCGCGCCCAGGCGCAGGGTGAGAAGCTCAACCTCACGCTCGGGTTCTCGCACCCAGTGGCGCACGCGATGCCCAAGGGCGTGAAGGTCGAGACGCCGTCACAGACTGAGATCGTGATCAAGGGGCTGGACAAGCAGCTCGTCGGGCAGGTCGCGGCCGAAGTGCGCGCCTACCGGCCGCCCGAGCCCTACAAAGGCAAGGGCGTACGCTATTCGAACGAACAGGTCACCCTGAAGGAAACGAAGAAGAAGTAGGCGAACCATGATCGACAAGAAAACAGCCAGGCTCAGACGCGCGTCCCAGACGCGCCGCAAGATCCACCAACTGGCAGCGGTGCGCCTTGCCGTGCATCGCACCAACGCTCACATCTACGCGCAGCTGTGCGCCGCGGACGGCAAGGTGCTGACTTCGGCGTCCACGCTGGAAAAGGAAGTGCGCTCGAAGGTGGCGAAGGGCAGCAACAAGGATGCGGCCGCGGCGATCGGCCGGCGCATTGCCGAGAAAGCCAAGGGCCTAGGCATCCAGGCCGTAGCTTTCGACCGCTCGGGATACCGGTACCACGGCCGGGTGAAGGCCCTGGCCGACGCGGCCCGCGAAGCCGGGCTCAAGTTCTAGAGGAAAACCATGGCGAGAATGCAACCGAGAATGCAGGGCGGCGAACAGCGCATGGACGGGCTGAAGGAGAAGATGGTCTCCGTGAACCGCGTCACCAAGGTGGTGAAGGGTGGCCGGATCCTCGGCTTTGCCGCGCTCACCGTGGTCGGCGACGGAGACGGCGCCGTGGGCATGGGCAAGGGCAAGGCGCGCGAGGTGCCAGTCGCCGTGCAGAAAGCGCTGGAAGAGGCGCGCGCCAAGATGTTCCGTGTGCCGCTCAAAAACGGTACGCTGCAGCACGCCGTCATCGGCAGGCACGGATCCTCCAAGGTGATCATGCAGCCGGCTTCCGCGGGAACCGGAATCATCGCCGGCGGCCCCATGCGCGCGGTGTTCGAAGTGTTGGGCGTGACCAACGTGCTTGCGAAGTGCATCGGGTCGACCAATCCCTACAACGTCGTGCGCGCGACGCTGGACGGCCTCAAGCGGATGAACACGCCGGCGCAGATCGCAGCGAAGCGCGGTAAATCGATCGAAGAGATCACCTCGTGAGGTCGACGAACTGAGGGCGAAGAACATGGCCGAGAAGAAAAAGATCCGCGTCACGCTCGTCAAGAGCCCGATCAACCGCAAGGCTCAGCACCAAGCCACGGTGCGCGGCCTGGGTCTCAAGCGCATCCGTCAGACGGTGGAGCTCGAGGACACGCCGCAAGTGCGGGGCATGATCAACCGCGTGAACTACCTGGTGCGGCTGGAGAACTAGATGGAACTGAATACACTGAAACCGGCTCCTGGCTCGAAGCACGCTCGCAAGCGCGTCGCCCGCGGAATCGGCTCGGGCACGGGCAAGACTGGCGGCCGCGGCCACAAAGGCCAGCGGGCGCGCTCGGGCGGCTTCCACAAGGTCGGCTTCGAGGGCGGGCAGATGCCACTGCAGCGCCGGCTGCCCAAGCGCGGCTTCAACTCCCTGACCCGCGACGACCGGGCCGAGGTGCGGCTTTCCGATCTGGACCGAGTCAAGGGCGAGAAGATCGACCTTGCGGCGCTGAAGGAGGCGGGCGTCGTCCCCGACGCGGCGCTGTCCGCGAAGGTGATCGTGTCGGGCAAGCTCACGCACAAGGTTGCGCTTACCGGCATCGCGGTGAGCAAGGGAGCGCGCGCTGCGATCGAGGCGGCCGGCGGCAGCACCGACGCGCCGATTCCCCAGCCCAAGCCGAAACGCGAGCCCAAGGCCATTCCGCCGCAAGCTCTGGCCGCGCCCAAGCCAGCAAAGGAAAAGAAGGAAGCGAAGGAGCCATCCGGCGAAGCCAAGGAAGCCAAGGCCAAGCGTGAGGGAGCCAAGCCCGCGCCCGAGGGCAAGAAGGGCGGCAAGTCGTAAATGGCTGCACCGACTCCCCAGCTCGGAAAAACCGGCAAGTACGGCGATCTCAAGAAGCGGCTGATCTTCCTGCTGCTGGCGCTCGTCGTGTTCCGCATCGGCGCGCACATTCCCGTCCCCGGCATCGACCCGGTGAAGCTCGCCGAGCTGTTCCAGTCGCAGCAGGGCGGCATCCTCGGGCTGTTCAACATGTTCTCGGGCGGCGCGCTGTCACGCTTCACCATTTTCGCGCTGGGGATCATGCCCTATATCTCTGCGTCGATCATCATGCAGCTCATGACGGCGGTGTCGCCGCAGCTCGAGCAGTTGAAGAAGGAAGGGCAGGCGGGGCAGCGCAAGATCACCCAGTACACGCGCTACGGCACCGTATTTCTCGCCCTGTTCCAGGCGACCGGCATCTCGATCGCGCTCGAGTCCCAACAAGGGCTGGTGATCGACCCTGGCCTGATGTTCCGCATCACCGCGGTGGTGACGCTCGTGACCGGCACCATGTTCCTGATGTGGCTCGGCGAGCAGGTGACCGAGCGCGGGCTGGGGAACGGCATTTCCATCATCATTTTCGCGGGCATCGCCGCCGGGCTGCCGAACGCCGTCGCCGGCTTGCTCGAGCTGGTTAGGACTGGCGCGATGCACCCGCTCACCGCCATCCTGATCACCGTCAGCGTCGTTGCGGTCACTTGGGGAGTATGCTTCGTCGAGCGGGGCCAGAGAAAGATTCTGGTCAACTACGCGAAGCGCCAGATCGGCAACAAGGTTTACGGCGGCCAGGCCTCGCACCTGCCGTTCAAGCTCAACATGTCCGGCGTCATCCCGCCGATCTTCGCCTCGTCGATTATCCTCTTTCCCGCCACGCTCGCCGGCTGGTTTACCAGCGGAGTCGTGAGCGGTAATGCTTGGGATCTGCTCACCAAGGGGCAGATCGGCTCGGCGCTCGGCTTGGTGATCAGGGACCTCGCCTCCACGCTGACCCCGGGGCAGCCCGTGTACGTCATGCTCTACGCGAGCGCGATCGTCTTTTTCTGCTTCTTCTACACCGCGCTCCAGTACAACCCGAAAGAAACGGCGGACAACCTGAAAAAATCGGGCGCCTTCGTTCCGGGCATCCGTCCAGGAGAGCAGACGGCGAAATACCTGGAGAAGATCCTCCTGAGATTGACGCTGGCCGGAGCCATCTACGTGACCATTGTCTGCCTGCTGCCCGAGTTCCTGATACTGAAGTTCAACGTGCCGTTCTACTTCGGCGGGACCTCGCTCCTGATCATCGTCGTGGTGACCATGGATTTCATGGCGCAGGTGCAGGCGTACATCATGACGCACCAGTACGAGAGCCTGCTCAAGAAGGGTGGTTTTGGGAGGAGCGGGGCCGGCCTCCCGACCCGGTAGGGACCCAGCGGAGAATAATGGCCAAGGAAGACGTGATCCAGATGCAGGGGGAGATCATGGAAACCCTCCCCAACGCGACTTTCCGCGTCAAGCTGGAGAACGGTTATGTCATCCTGGGCCATATCTCGGGCAAGATGCGCATGCACTACATCCGCATCCTCCCGGGAGACAAGGTCACGGTCGAGATGACGCCGTACGACCTTACGCGCGGACGCATTGTATTCCGCGCAAAGTGAAACGAACGAAAGGACTGTGCAAATGAAAGTGCTCGCCTCGGTAAAGAAGATCTGCCGCAACTGCAAGATCGTGCGGCGCAAGGGGGTTGTGCGCGTCATCTGCAAAGATCCGCGCCACAAACAGCGTCAGGGATAGCTCAGAACATAGTTATCTGCCGAATTTCACGCTATAATTTCGGGTTTCGCTCACAGCACATAGACAAAGGCACGAATGGCCCGGATCGCAGGAGTCAACATTCCGAACCATCAGCACGCCGAGATCGCCCTGCAGGCGATATTCGGCATCGGGCGCTCGCGAGCGCAGGCGATCTGCCTTGCGGCGAAGGTAAATAAGAACTCTAAAATCAAGGACTTGCCTGAGTCCGACATGGAGCGACTGCGCGAGCAGGTGGCCCGCCTCACGGTCGAGGGTGATCTGCGTCGCGAGGTGTCCATGAATATCAAGCGCCTGATGGACTTGGGCTGCTATCGCGGGACGCGCCACCGCAAGGGTCTTCCGGTGCGCGGCCAGCGCACCCGGACCAACGCCCGCACCCGCAAGGGCCCGCGCAAGGCGGCGGTGAAGATCATGTCCGCCCCGGCCAAGGCCGGCTGAGGAAGGAACTCCCAACACATGGCCAAGCCTCCCGTCGCCCCGACCGCCGCGGCCCGCGTCCGCAAGAAGGTCAAGAAGAACGTGGCCGAGGGCATCGCCCACATCCACGCCTCGTTCAACAACACCATCGTCACCATCACCGATCGTCAGGGCAACGCCCTGGCGTGGGCGACGTCTGGTGCCGCCGGTTTCAAGGGCTCGCGGAAATCCACCCCCTTCGCCGCGCAGGTGGCGGCCGAGCAGGCGGGCCGCGCCGCGCAGGAATGCGGCGTGAAGAACCTGGAAGTGCGCATCAAGGGCCCCGGCCCCGGCCGCGAGTCGGCGGTGCGCGCGCTCAACGCCCTCGGCCTGAAGATCGGCAGCATCGCCGACGTCACGCCGGTGCCCCACAATGGCTGCCGGCCGCCGAAAAGACGGCGCATTTAGAGGATACGCATGGCCCGAGATCTTAACGCAAAGTGCCGGCAGTGCCGCCGCGAAGGAGAGAAGCTGTTCCTGAAGGGCGAGAAGTGCTTCACCGACAAGTGTGCGATCGAGCGCCGCAGCTACGCACCAGGACAGCACGGCCAGAAGAGCGGCGGCCGCATGTCCGATTTCGGCAAGCAGTTGCGCGAGAAGCAGAAGCTGCGCCGCATCTACGGCCTGCTCGAGCGCCAGTTCCGCAAGACCTACGCCGAGGCGGCGCGCAGCAAGGGCGTGACCGGCGAGCGCCTCCTGCAGCTGCTCGAGTCAAGGCTCGATACGGTTTCCTACCGCATGGGCTTCGGCGCGAGCCGCACCGAAGCCCGCCAGATAGTGCGCCACAACGGCGTCCTGGTGAACGGCAAGCGCGTGAACATGCCCTCGTATCAAGTGCGGCCCGGCGACACTGTCGAGGTCGCGGCCACGGCCAAGGAGCAGCTGCGGGTGAAGGGCGCGCTGAGCGCGGCCGAGACGCGCGGCTTCCCGGAATGGATCGAAGTCGACGTGAAGGAAATGAAAGGCAAGCTGAAGGCGCTACCGGTGCGCTCCGAGCTACCCTCCACGATCAACGAGAGCCTGGTCGTCGAGCTGTATTCGAAGTAGCGATCGAGTAGCGTTCGCGCGGAACATTCGCGCATTTGCGTTCGAAATTTGCGCCGCACGCCGAGACGTGCGGTGAAACTGAGGGTCTTACATGCAAACCAGTGGATTTCTGAAGCCGCGCATCATCGACGTCCAAGGAATCGCCCCGAATCACGCGAAAGTGGTGATGGAGCCGTTCGAGCGCGGCTACGGCCACACGCTCGGCAACGCGTTGCGCCGTGTCCTGCTGTCGTCAATGCCGGGTTACGCGGCGACGGAGGTTCAGATCGCGGGCGTGCTCCACGAGTACTCGACCATCGAAGGCGTCCAGGAGGACGTGGTCGATATCCTGCTCAACCTCAAGGGCGTAGTGCTCAAGCTGCACAACCGAGAAGACGCCTTGCTCAACCTGAAGAAGAAGGGCGAAGGCCCGGTGACCGCCGGCGACATCGAGGCGACGCACGACGTGGAGATCATCAACCCGGAGCACGTCATTGCCCACCTCTCGCCGGGCGGCAAGCTGGAGATGCAGATCAAGGTGGAGGCCGGTCGTGGCTATCTCCCGGGTAATCTGCGCGTGGTGCCCGAGGAATCCAAGGGCATCGGCAAGATCATCCTCGACGCCTCGTTCTCGCCCGTGCGGCGCGTTTCCTACTCGGTCGAGTCCGCGCGGGTCGAGCAGCGCACCGACCTCGACAAGCTGATCATCGACATTGAAACCAATGGCGTCATCGAGCCCGAGGAAGCGATCCGCTACGCAGCGCGCATCCTCGTGGACCAGCTGTCGGTGTTCGCTGCGCTCGAGGGCACGGCTCCGGCCGTCGAGGAAAGGAAGGCCCCGCAGGTCGACCCGATCCTGCTGCGTCCCGTCGACGACCTCGAGCTCACGGTGCGCTCGGCCAACTGCCTGAAGGCCGAGAACATCTACTACATCGGTGACCTTATCCAGCGCACAGAGACCGAGCTGCTGAAGACGCCCAACCTCGGACGCAAGTCGCTCAACGAGATCAAGGAAGTGCTCGCTTCGCGGGGGCTGACCCTGGGGATGAAGCTCGAGAATTGGCCGCCCGCGGGGCTCGAGACCGCGCGGAGCAACTGAAGGTCTCGAGGCACAGCATAGGACGGCAAGAGCAATGCGCCACCGCCACGGACTCCGGAAGCTGAACCGCACCAGCAGCCATCGCCTCGCGATGCTGCGTAACATGACCGTGTCGCTGTTGCGGCACGAGGTGATACAGACCACTCTGCCCAAGGCGAAGGAGTTGCGCCGCGTGGTCGAGCCCATTCTCACGCTCGGCAAGCAGCCGACGCTCGCCAACCGGCGCCTCGCCTTCAACCGCCTGCGCGATCGCGGGATGGTGACCAAGCTCTTCGCCGAGCTGGGTCCGCGCTACGCGAAGCGCAACGGCGGGTACCTGCGCATCCTCAAGCATGGATTCAGGAAGGGGGACAACGCCCCCATGGCGCTGGTCGAGTTGCTCGATCGTCCCGAGCCGGCCGTGCAGCCCGAGGAGAAGGCCGCCAAGGCCTAGCCGAGCCGCAAGAAGCCAGACGGCCGTACCTGCTCCGGCCTTTTTCATTTCAGGCGACCAGGATCGCGCGGTAATCGTTGACGTTGGTGCGCGTCGGCCCGGTCTCGACGAGGTCCTCGAGCGCGGAGAAGAACCCGTAGGCGTCGTTTTCGACGAGCAGTGCCCTGGCGTCGGCTCCGCGGCCCGCCGCGCGGGCGAGCGAATCGGGCAGCAGCACGGCGCCAGCGTTGTCTTCCGAGCCGTCGATCCCGTCGGTATCGCAGGCGATGGCGTGGACGCCAGGCAGCCCGTCGAGCCCGATCGCGAGCGACAGCAGGAATTCCGTGTTTCGCCCACCGCGGCCGCTTCCGCTCACGGTGACTGTGCACTCCCCTCCGGAGACGATTGCGACCGGCGGCCTGAGCGCATCGCGCCCTTGCGCGATGCGTCGCGCCAGCGCTTCCTGCACCTTGGCCACCTCGGATGCTTCGCCGGTGATCCGGTCCCCGAGGTTCGTCGTTTGAACCCCGTGCGAGTGGAAGAACTCCTCGGCGGCCGTGAGCGCCAGCTGCGCCGTCGCGATGACGCGGTTCTCTACCCGCGAAAAAAGCGGGTCTCCAGGCTTGGGGGTTTCCGCCGCCTGCCCTTGCTCGCCCCGCTTGAGGCGCTGCATCACCTCGGGCGGGGCTTTCACTTCATAGCGCGCGAGGACCGCCAGCGCGTCGCCATACGTAGTGGGATCGGGCGCGCAGGGACCCGAGGCGATGTGGGTGGGGTCATCGCCGGTGACGTCGGAAATGATGAGGGCGAGCACCGGCGCCTTGCACGCGCCCGCGAGCCGGCCGCCCTGGATCGCGGACAAGTGCTTGCGCACCGTGTTGATTTCCTCGATCCGGGCGCCACTTCTCAGGAGCTCTCGGGTGGTGGCCTTCAACCCCGCCATGGTTACGCCTTCAGCGGGAAAGCTGAGCAGCGCCGACCCGCCGCCGGAGATGAGCGCGAGCAACAGATCGTCGGGTCCGAGGCCCTTCACTCTTCGCAGAATGTCCCGGGCGCCGGCCTCGCCGGCTTCGTCGGGCACCGGGTGGCCGGCTTCGATGACAGCGATGCGCTTGGTCGGAAGCCCGTGCCCGTGGCGCGTGATCACCACACCTTCGAGAGACACCCCGGCGGGCCAGTGACGCTCGACCGCAAGCGCCATCGACGCGCCCGCCTTGCCGGCGCCGATGACCAGTGTCCGGCCGCGCGGCGGTGCCGGGAGATGCCGCGGCAGGATCTTGAGCGGATCGGCGGCGGCGACGGCCGCGTGAAAACTCCGGATGAGCAGCTCTTTCGGTTCCACGTGCCGCACCGCGCAGCCGACGCCCTAGAGCTCCGTCAGAGCCAGGACCGACTTGAACAGGCGGCTCCCCGGATCGCCCAGTTCGTCCAGCACCGTGAAATGATTCTTCCCCGCGCAGGATATGTCGGCCCGGTGCACTCCCGCCCATTTTTTCGCGATGAGCCGGTTCTGGACGTGGAACCCCTCGTTCTCGTCCGCACCCACCGCGGTCGTGAACGGCGCGTCCGTCGCGGGCGGAAGGAACGCGGGGCTCACCTTGATGGCCGCCTTCTCCGTGAGGCGCACGTCGTCGTTGATGGAGGGCACTTTCGCGATTTCGGTGAGATCGTACAGCCCGCTGATCGAGACCGCCCCCGAGACGACCTTGCGCGGCAGATCGGGCCAGTATCTGGGCCAATCGCAGGCGAGCATCATCGCGGCGAGATGCCCGCCCGCCGAATGCCCGTACACGCCCAGCCGGGCCGCAGGCGCCCCGAAATTCGCGCCGTTCCGGTACAGCCACGCCGAGGCCTGGACCATCTGCATCACGATGTCCGCGACGCTTACCGCGGGGCAAAGCGCGTAGTTGACCACCGCGACGGTGACGCCCGCCTTGACGAGAGGGGGCGCGACGAAGGAGAAGCGCTTCTTGTCGAGAGAGCGCCAATAGCCGCCGTGGACAAACATCAGCAGGCCGCGGCTGTTTCCCTTTGCCCGGAAGAGGTCGAGTGTCTCGGATTCGGACGCGCCGTAGGGTACGTCGAGGTAGCAGTCGAGGCGCGCACGGGCGCGCTCGGAATCCCTGTCCCAGCGCTCGAAAACCTGCTCGTAACCGCTGACGGTGAGCCGCGGGTTGTAGAGTAGGTCGTAGCTGGTTTTTTCCGCGTTCATGTCGAGCCGATCTCCCAATACAAAGACCGCCCGAAGGCGGCCTTCCTCCGACGGATCTGGTGCTAGAAAGCCTCTCGCCAGAGGTCCAGGGCCTGCTGCACGGGCCGGTCGGAGAAGCTGAACAGCACGGCGTCCTCGTCGGCCTCCAGCCGGTAAGGCAGCCACGAAGGACAGACGAACACGTCCCTGGGTCCGAACCCGAGCGTTTCCCCGCCGATGCGGCAGCGGCCGCTGCCCTCCACCGCGGCATACACGGTCGAATCGGTCGAACGGTATTCCTTTCCTCTGAAGCCCTTCGGCAGCAGCTGCATGAACGTTCCGATCGTCGGCATCGCCGAGCTTCCCGTCACGGGGTTGGTGTACTGGAGCTTGTGGCCCCAGCAGGCGTGCGGCTCATGGCCTCGCTGCATCGTCTGCAGCGCTTCGCGCGTGCGCTCGTAGGGATACCAGAACAGCGGCGAGGTGCGGCTCTTTGCGCGGTACTCGACCGGCTTCATCGTATTGCCGAACTGCGCGAGGTTGTCGCCCTCGGTCAGGTGGGTGTGCTGGGTTTCCTGTGAGCTTTTCTCCATGAACTGGGCGTCGAGCAGCTCGACCAGAGGGACGTCCAGCCCATCCAGCCATACCATCGGCGCTTCGCTGGGATTTCCGTGGTCATGGAAGGTCCACGACGGAGTAATGACAAAGTCGCCCACGCTCATCGTTACCTTCTCGCCGTCCACCGCGGTGTAGGCGCCCTTGCCCAGCAGAATGAAGCGCAGCGCTGACTGAGAGTGACGGTGCCCCGGCGCCACCTCGCCCGGCAGGATGAGCTGTAGCCCGGCGTACAGGCTGTGCGTGATGCTCGAGCGGCCCCGCAGGCCAGGGTTCTCCAGGACGAGCACGCGCCGCTCCGCCTCCTTGGCGGTGATCAGCCTGCCCGCCTCCTGTATCCAGGGCCACATCTGCTCCCACTTCCACAGGTGGGGCTTGCACGGGGTGTTGGGGGTGGGGGTGATGATGCCGTGGAGCACTTCCCACAGCGGCGTCACGCTCGCCTTGTCGATCCTGTCGTAAAACGCCTTTCGGTCGGCGGCGACGCTCGGCTGAAGCACAGCGGACATCGGGATTTCTCCGGAAAAACGCGGGTGCGAGTATGGCGCGATTGTCCGCCAAAGGGGCAGATCGCGGCAACTTCGCTCGATCGCGGATCGGTTGGGCAGTATCCCACTATTGAGGGGAAAGACTGATCGAAATCGCTTAGGCACCGAGGGCTGACGAAAACGTTCCGAAAGTACTCATTTCAAGTAATGTTAGTAATATTAAACATTTACAGTATAGTAAGCGAGCGCACACCCCGTAATGGGCAAAATCCCATTATCCTTCCCACTTTCGGTGTGGGCAGTATTGTGGTTGACCCTAAGGGGCCTGGAGGCCTGTAATTATCCGGCCGCGAAGCGCTCATTTGGAGGAGGAACGCGAGGTGACGGCCGAGCAACTCCTGAACGAAATCGCCGACTACTGTCGACGCGTGGGCATGGCCGAGTCCACTTTCGGCCGCCGCGCCGTCAACGACGGCAAGCTCGTCAGCCGCCTGCGGATCGGCGGCCGCGTCACTATGGAAACCGTGGATCGGGTGCGAAACTTCATGACCGATCACGCGACACTGGAAACCCGGGGCCTTGTGCGCTTGCGGTCGGTCGCGGGAAGCCTGGGCGGAAGTCTCGGCGCGGCAGTGGTGCCCAGGTCGTCGCCCGAATCGGCGCCTGCGAGCGCCTCCAAGAACAACTTCCGCTTCTACGACAACCGGCAGAAGTATCTGCTGTTTGTCAACACCTGCAGCGAAAAATGGGTGGTCGCGCAGCGCGTCGGAATGGAGCTCGCCAACATCCACCCGCGCCCGCCCGCTCTGAGGGTGTTCGACGCCGGGGTGGGCGACGGCACGGTGCTCGCGCGGGTGATGCGCGCCATGCACCAGAAGTATCCGACCATGCCGTTCCACATCGTCGGCAAGGAGATCAGCCTGGAAGACGTGCGACTCGCGCTCGATCGCATGCCCGACCGCTTCTTCGAGCACCCCGCCACGGTCCTGGTGATGACCAATCTGTACTACTCGGAAGCGCCCTGGCTGTCGCCGAAGTCGGTCCCCGCGGCGACCAGCCTGGTGTGGAAGGAGGTCGCGCTCACCGGAGCGACCTCGAGCGAGTTCGAGCAGCAGATCACCGAGCTGCAGCCTTTCCTCAACGAGCACTGGCGGGCCTCGGTGAGCAAGACCAGCGGCAACCCGGCCTACGCCAAGCCCGTGGTTCTGGTGCTGTATCGCGCGGACCACAAATTCCTTCTCGACCGGGTCCTGCCGCAGCGTGGCGTCGCCCGCGCCGACTACGACCTGGTGATCGCGTCGCAGCCGTACCGCGCCCGTGCCTCGGTCGAATTCAAGGCTTCGAGGGTGCTCGCCCCGCTCGCACGCAGCCTGGCTCAGGGAGGACGCATGATCGCCATCCATTCGCACGGCCGCGACCCGGGCCTGGAGATCGTGCAGCGCGTCTGGCCTGGCGAGAATCCCTTCATCACCGACCGCCACCAGCTGCTGAAGGCCACGCGCAACGAGCTGGGGGGGGACGGCAGGGATCTCAACTTCAACGCCTACGCCGACAACCGCTCGATCTTCCGCTACGAGATGCACACCCTGCCCGAGGAGATCAGCGAGGCGATTGGCACATCCACGCTGCTCGCCGCGTGGAACGCCGCGGTCTACGTGGCGCAGATCGAGGATCAGCGGCTCGCCGAGGTGATGGGCGACCGGGGCTACCTCGAGGCGACGCGGGAAGTGCTGCAGCGCCACTCCGGGCTGTGGTTCCTCGACGAATCCTTCGTCATCTCGCGCAAGCGCGACTGAAGATGCAAACGATCGCGGGCGCCGACCGCACCCCCGGCCCGGTACCCGCCATTGCGGACGAGCGCGCCGGCATTGCTGCGTTCCTCGCTGGGGCGTCGCTCGAGCTGTCGTCGCGCGACCCTACCGAGGTCGACGCGTGCGCCGGGCTTCTCGAAGCCGGAACGCACGTGTATATCAACTTCCCCCCGGGCCAGACCTACCACGGCTCGGTGGCGCTGGCGGCGCGCCTCGCGCGCGCCGGCTTCCGGCCGGTCCCGCACGTCGCGGCGAGGCGCATCGCGAGCCGCGAGGCGCTCGACGGCTTCCTGGCGCGGGTCGCCGGCGAGGCGGGGGTGGATAGCGCGCTGGTCATCGGCGGCGATAGCGAGAGCACGGGCGGTGCTTTCGACTCCAGCCTCGCGCTCCTCGAGACGGGCCTGTTCCAGCGCCATGGAATCGTGCACATCGGCGTCGCAGGCTACCCCGAGGGTCACCCCCGCGTCGCGCCGGCGGCTCTCGAAGCCGCCTTGGCCGCGAAGAGCCGGCTCGCGCACCAGGCCGGGATCGAGCTGGGCATCGTGACCCAGTTCTGCTTCGACGCCGAGTCGATACTTTCCTGGGCGGCGAAGGTCGCGGGCAGCGAGCTGCCAGTGCGGGTCGGGCTCGCGGGCCCGGCCAGCCTGCCGCGCTTGCTGCGCTTCGCGGCCATGTGCGGCGTGGGCAATTCGCTGCGCGCTCTGCAGGCGCGGCCGAGTGCGATCACGCGCTTGATGGTCGAAGCCGGCCCCGAGCTCGCCCTGAGAGAGCTCGCGCGCCGGGCCGGGCCACCGGTCGCGGGCGTGCATTTCTTCTGCTTCGGGGGGCTGGTTCGCACCGCCCGCTGGCTTCGCGCCGTGCGCGAAGGGCGCTTCGAGCTGAGCGACGACGGCGGCTTCCGGGTTGGCTCCGGCTAGCTCAGAGAATGAAGCTCACCAGCCCCATCGAGCCGAGCTCCATGGCGTCGAGCACGGCCTGGCGGCGCGCGATCTTCAGCGCCCCCCGCTCGGCGCGGAGGACGTAGCGGTAGCGCCCCACGTACTCGCGGATGCTTGCGTCCCGCCGAAAGCGGTACACCACGAAGTTCGCCTCGACGCTTAGCTCCCGCGCGTTCCTACCGACGATGCGCACGTTGCTGATCATGCGGCGCGTGCGCGAGCGGGGAGACTCGGCGTGCGCGTTCCTGTCCTTGAGGCGCGTGACGCGCCCGCGGATCCGGTCGATATCGTCTGCGATGGTGAACAGGGTGCTGGCCGAGTCGGCATCGGGGCGGTCGTTCGACGGCACCTCGTAGCGCGCGTCACCGGTCAGCAGTGCCAGCCAATCGTCGAGCCGCCAGTCGTCGAGCAGCGCAGCCTCGTGAAACAGGAACTCCTCGACGTCGGCGCGCGTGATCCGGGCAGCTTCGGCGGGCCTCTTCTTCAATCGCGCCCCGTGCGCATCAACTTGTCCCACTGCAGCCAGAAGGTGCGCAGGTGCAGCTCGTCCGAGTTGAGCTGGTCGCCGGTCTTCGCCATGCCGCGCGACATGACCGACCAGGGCACCTCGCGGTAGGTGGCCGCGACGCCCGATTGCACCGCCTCGAGCGCCTCGACGTCGTCGGGCGTCGCCAGGCCCCCGGGCCCGTAGAACGTCAGGAAGGCGTCCAGCCGTATCGCCCGCGCCGAAGCCGTCTCCTCCTTCGGTCCCAGCGCCCAAGCGCGCACGCGCATCCGGTCCGGGGCGATGGGATAGAAGGTGCGTATCGTCACCGAGGAGCCGTCTGCGAGAAGCAGATTGGGGAAGACGATCAGGTTGCGGTTGGTGTCGGCGACGCGCGCGGCGCGGGCCTCGCCGAGGCGCGCGACCAGCTCGGAGCGGATGCGTTCGATCTCGGGCCTGGCGGCCTCGCCGTATACCGGTATCCACTTCGCTACCGGCCTGCCGCGGAAGTTCACGTTGTCGGTGGTCGCGTGGCCATTGCCGAGGGGCTTGCCCACTCCGTGTGAGGGCAGCAGGTGCTCGCGGTCGGGACGCTGCATCTTCACGCCGGCGTTCCTGAGATAGTCGAGCCAGGTCGAGTGCGTGGTGAGCAGGTGATAGTCGTCGAAGCTGTTCTCCACCAGCAGCTTCCAGTTGGCGCGGATCTCGTAGTCCTGGGTGCCCTGGATCACCTCCATCTGCCCCGAGGGCGACTGGTCGATCACCAGATCGATGTATTCCTTCGCGCCCGCGAGGTACTCGGCGAGCGGCACCGCGCGGGGGTCGAAGCTGAGGAAGACCAAGCCGCGGTAGCTCTCGACCCGCGGCGGCTCCATCAGGGGGAAGTCGGCCTTCCTGAAGCTCGGCGGGTAGTCCTTCTCGCCGGGCACGCCGTCCAGCCTGCCGTCGCGATCGTAGCTCCAGCCATGGTAGAAGCAGGTGTGGACCTTGGCGTTGCCTTCGGTTTCGCGGCACACCATTGCGCCCCGGTGGCGGCAGGTGTTCAGGAAAACGCGTAGCGCGTTACCGCTGTCGCGGCAGAAGATCACTGGGCGCCCGCACACGGTCCGCGTCCGGAAATCACCGGGCGCGCGGACCTCGGACTCGTGCCCGACGTAGATCCAGCACGTATCGAATACCCGCCGGCGCTCCATCTCGAGGATTTCCGGGTCGACCAGGGTGGCGCGGCTGACCTGGAAGCTCTGCGTTTGCGGGTCGTTGAGTACCAGCGGGCGGTCGTTCATGGACGACCGCAATTCTAGCACCGGCGAAATCGCTGGACGCCGCGCTATGAGGACGAGCGCTGAAAGCCCTGCATGCGCGCGCGCAGGTCGTCGGGGATCGGCGTGGATTTGAAGGTCGCAAAATCGATGACACACATCGTCCACAGCGCGCGCAGGCGCGGCTCTCCCGCCGCGCTTCCCGCGAGCGCGATCTCGAACGAGCTGCGGCCGAGGCGCGTCACCCACAGATCGATGTCGAGCACCTCCCCCAGGCGACACGGCCGGACAAACTCCGCGGTGATCGACAGGCTGGGCACGCGCAGGTTGCGCGTCACCATGAAGTCTCCGCCGAAGGGCGATTCGATGCCGCTCTGGAACCAGTCCTCGAGCGCGCTGCTGAACAGGTCGAAGAAGCGCGGATAGAAGACGATGCCGGCGGGATCGCAATGCGAGAAGCGCACCAGGTACGACGAGCGGAAAGCGTTGACCGGCGCGCGCCCGTCGTGCGTCGTCGGCTCGGGCGACGCTTTTGCGCCAGGAGCGACAAAGCGCGCCATGCGCTCGCGCAGCTCCCCCGGAATCGCGATGGCGCGCCGGCTCTCGAGCGAGACGATCGCCACCTTGTGACGCAGCCGCAGCCTGTCTTCGCCTCTCGTGCGCCCGCGGATCGTCAGGACCGCGGAGCTGCGGCCGAGGGCCTCCACGCCCAGCTGCAAGTGAAGCGTCTCCCCGAGCCGGCTGGCCTTGAGGAAATCGACCTGGGTGTTGACGAGCGGTACGCCCCAGCCGCGGCCGGAGTGGAAATCCTTGAAGGGCAGGGCGAGCCTCGCCTCGAACCAGTCCTCGACGATCTCGTTGGCCATCTCGAGGAAGCGCGGGAAGTAGACGATCCCGGCCGGGTCGCAATCGGCGAACCGTATGCGACGCGGCAGCGCAAAGATTTCCGACAGAGGCGGTGCCTGGGCTAGGCCGGCTGCAGCCAGCCGATGATCCTGCCGCGCACGCGGTCGAGCAAGCGGTCGAGCAAGCCCGGGTTCTGCACGATCTCGGCGCGGAAGAACGACGGGCACAGCACCGCCGCGTGCGCCACCTCCCCGCACAGCCCGCAGCCCACGCAGTCGTTGTTGACGTGCGCCACCGGGTCGGCCTTGAG